>Ga0207428_10000481_pt1 | contig 48194 bp, 43 predicted proteins | sample RhiMethybrSRZTD1_FD_187600 | JGI IMG/M metagenome (GOLD analysis project Ga0207428, IMG submission 187600) | Populus rhizosphere microbial communities from Tennessee, USA - Rhizosphere MetaG P. TD hybrid SRZTD1 (SPAdes) (version 3) | ecosystem: Host-associated > Plants > Roots > Rhizosphere >...
GTCAGTGCGTCAACCAGATCCTTGCGCATGTCAATGGGGGACCTGACAGGGTCCGTGCCGCACATCTCCGCGCGTGTTCGCGCTGCGCATCATCATGACTGCCCATCCCGCACGAGCGCATCGAGCATTGGCAGCGTCAACGCATGAAGACCTTCAACGACCAGTTCGGCGCCAGGCAGCTCGACCGACGTGTAGCTTGTCGTCACTCCCACACAGCGTAACCCGGCTTGCCGCGCGGATTCGAGTCCCCACGACGAGTCCTCGATTGCGACACATCGATGCGGGTCAAGTTTCTTCGCTGCACGCTCTTGCAGCCGCTCGAAGGCCAGCAGGTAAGGCGCCGGCGACGGTTTGCTGGCGGGAGTATCGCCAGACGCGACGATCGCGGCGAACAGCTCATGGAGCGCCACGGACTCGAGGATCTGCAGGATCTCGTGACGAAGCGCTCCGGACGCAATTGCGACCGGAACCTCCGCAGCGGCCGCGCGAATGAACGCTGGAGCGCCCGGAAACAGAACCTCGCCGCCAGAGATGAGCGCCTGCAGCTTCATCCCTTTGCGCGCGACGAGCTCGGTGACGTGACGGGCTGTCCATGGCAGCGCTCGATCGCGTGCGATCGCCTCGAACACACCGACATCGTCGTAACCGAGGTACCGGTTGAAATATTCGTCCTCGCCAAGCGTCATGCCGTCTTCGGCAAGCACGCGCTGGAACGCCTTCAGGTGAAGCGGCTCGCTGTCGGCGATGACGCCGTCGAAGTCGAAGACGATCGCCTGGAGGGCGGAGGTCACGCGCCGGAGGCTTTTGTGGCTGACGCTTCGGGCGGAGCCTTCTCGCCGGCACGGATAGCCACTTTGAGCCGGTTTTCCGCCGGCGGGAACGGGCATTCCCACGTCGGGTTGTACGCGCACGTGGGGTTGTACGCGCGATTGAAGTCGATCACGTAAAACCCGGTCGCCGTCGGCTTCAGATCGAGGTATCGGCCCGCGGAGTAGGTCTCCGTTCCCGTTGTGACATCGGCGAATGGCACGAACAGCGACGTGATCTGCTGGGTCCCGTCCTCGACGAACGCGGCGAGCGACATCTGCGTTCCCTGGAGGGTGAACTCGAGCACCCCGACGCGCTGCATTTTGCGATTGGTCCCGGTCGATGTTGGCATGTCGAAGACCGGCCGGTCTTTCGACAATCTGAGCGCGGCGGGCACTTTGAGGGCGGGATCGACGGAGTAGTACTTCAGCGGAAGGAAGATCGCGCGCTTATCGGCGGGAATTGTCTGAGGATCGGCGCCGTAGACACGATCCTTCTCCGTACGCGCGTCCTGGACCTCCTTGATGTAGCTGCCCGTATCCTCGTCAGGCGGGGGAGGCCCCGACGTGCAGGCGCAGACCATCGCCGCGACGACTGCCGCAAGCGCAAACGTAGGGCCGGTCTTCTTAGACCCCCCAAATTCGGAAAACAACACTAACCAACACTATAACTGCCGCGCGCGACCGTTGCGTCGGCGAGCGTTCGCCGCAGGGCAACCGTGTTCACGGGGGTTGCCTTCAACACGCGTCTGAGCGCGGCGAGCAGGGTCCTGAGGGTATCGCCTTCGGCCATCGCCGCAAGCGCATTGGCCGCCGATGCCTGAACACGTTGCGTTGCGTCGTTGACAAAGGTCCGCGCCGCTGCCTCGTGCAGAGCGGCATCGCCACGCCCGCTGGTGACCGCGTCGCGCGCGCGGAGCACCGCACTTTCCGCCGCGTAGGTCTCGATCAGAATGTCAGCGGCGGCGCACAGCACTTCTTGTTCATCCGATAGCTTCGGCCCGTAGGTCTGCATCGCAGTGCCAAGCACCATCAGCGCGACCTTCTTGAACGAACCGACGGTGCGCAGATCCGCATCAAGCCCATCGTCGATCGACAGCGAGGCTCCCGTTGGCGACAACAGTTCGTCCTGCAATCGCTTGGCAGCCGGAATCAGGCCGATTTCGCCTTTCAGCGCGCGGCGGATCAGCATTCCCGGAATCAGCATCCGGTTGATTTCGTTGGTCCCCTCGAAGATCCGGTTTACTCGCGCGTCCCGATAGGTGCGCTCCGCTGGATAGTCCTTCACGAAGCCGTTGCCGCCGTGAATCTGGACGTTCTCGTCGAGCACGTAGTCGAGCGCTTCGCTCCCCATCACCTTCGCAATCGACGCCTCGACGGCGAATTCCTCGAGTGCCGCCGCGATGTCCGCCCCACCGTGGCCGCCACCTTCGGCGACGGTAACGTCGATGAGGCCCGCGGTTCGATACATGAGGCTTTCGAGCGCGTAGGTCCGCGCCGTCATCTCACCGAGCTTGTACTTGATCGCGCCGAAATCGGCGATGGGGTGACCGAACTGTTTCCGCTGCTTCGCGTATTTCGCCGCCTCGCCAATGGCCGCGCGGCATCCCCCGCTGCACATTGCGCCCAACTTGAAACGGCCAAAGTTCAAGGTGTTGAGCGCAACCTTGTGCCCCTTGCCGATCTCGCCGAGTAGATTGCCTGCCGGCACTTTGACGTCCTGCAGCAGGATCGGCGTGGTGGACGATCCGTGCAGCCCCATCTTGTGTTCTTCGTTGCCCGATTTCACGCCGAACGCACGTTCGACGATGAAGGCGGTGAACTGGTCGGCCCTCGACTGCGCTCGGGCCGACCCTGAGCTCGTCGAAGGATCGCCGTCGGCCTGCGCAAAGATGATGAACACGTCGGCGAAGCCGCCGTTCGTGATCCACATCTTTTCGCCGTTCAGGATCCAGCTGCCGTCAGCCTGTCGGGTCGCCCGCGTCCGCGCCGCCAACGCGTCCGAGCCTGAACCTGACTCGCTCAGCGCGTAGGCCCCAATCTGCTCGCCCGAGACGAGCCCGGGAAGGTATTTGGCTTTCTGCGCATCGGTGCCGAACAGGACGATTGGGACGATCGTGAGGTTCGCCTGTGCGCCGTAGGCCGCGGCCATGGACGCCGAGCGTGCGATGCGCTCGGAAACGACGAGAGCCGACACCTTGTCCAGGTCGAGGCCGCCGTACTGCTCCGGAACGCTGATGCCCAGTAGCCCCAGCTCGCCGGCGCGATGCATGAGATTGCGCGCAAGGTTCCAGTCTTTCGTTTCGAGCTGATCGATCTTCGGCATGACCTCAGTGGCGACAAACTCCTCCACCGTCTGCGCCATGAGCCGGTGCTCTTCAGAAAGCTTTTCTGGGGTGAAAACGGACGCCGGGTCCGTGTCCTCCAGAAGCCAGGAGCCGCCCTTTCGAACGTTCGCTGCGACAGCCATGTCAAATCCTCTCGAAGATTCCGGCGGCCCCCATGCCGCCCCCGACGCACATCGTCACCATCCCATAACGCGCCTGACGCCGGCGCATTTCATGGAGCAGCGAGGCCGTCAGCTTGGCGCCCGTGCAGCCGAGCGGATGTCCGAGCGCGATCGCTCCTCCATGGACATTGAGACGTTCCGGGTCGATCGGCAGTTCGCGGAGGCACGCGAGCACCTGTGCGGCGAACGCCTCGTTCAGCTCGAACAGATCGATCTGGTCAAGCGAAAGGCCGGTAATCTTCAGCACTTTGCGAATGGCGGGAACCGGACCGATGCCGAACCGCTCCGGTTCGACACCCGCGGTCGCGTAGGCGACAAACCGCGCCAGCGGCTTCAGACCTCGTTCTTTCGCGAATGCCGCGGAGGTGACGAGCACCGCTGCCGCGCCGTCGCTCGTCTGCGAAGAGTTGCCCGCGGTGACGGTACCTGACGCGTGAAATGCCGGGCGCAGCGCGGCGAGCGCCTGCGCGGAGGTGTCGCGCCTGGGACCTTCGTCGACAGCGAAGGTGACCTCGCGTGAGGCTGGCTTGCCGTTCCCGTTTCCAGGCGCCACGACGCGGTAGGTGAGCGGTGTGATCTCCTCCGCAAACCGGCCGCTATCGATCGCCGCTATCGCTCGTTGATGGCTGCGGAGGGCGAAGGCGTCCTGTTCATCGCGTGTGATGCTGTTTTCGCGCGCGTGATTCTCGGCGACGAGCCCCGTGCTCAGATACACGTCCGGGTAGCTGTCGACCAGCGCCGGATTCGGTGAGACCTTGTTGCCTCCCATCGGCACCATGCTCATCGACTCGGTGCCGCCGGCAACGACCGTGCTGGCGAAGCCGCACATGATCCGCTCGCCCGCATACGCGATCGCCTGAAGGCCAGACGAGCAGAAGCGGTTGATCGTGACCGCGGACGCGCTCACCGGTACGCCGGCGCGCAGGCTCGCGATGCGGGCGACATTGAGCCCCTGTTCCGCCTCCGGCATCGCGCAGCCGAGGATGACGTCCTCGACATCTGATGGCTCGACGCCAGGCGCGCGACGCAGCGTCTCTGAGATGACCGCGGCGGCCATCTCGTCTGGTCTCACCGTCTTGAGCGCTCCGTTGGGCGCACGGCCGACGGCGGTTCGAGTGGCTGAAACGATTACTGCGTCCTGCATGAGAAATCCGCCAGCAAATCCTCGAGCGCATCCGCCACCTCGCCGACCTGCCCGTCGAACAGGTGATTGGCGCGATCGATCTCTACCAGCTCCTTCGGGTCGGCGAGCTGCGCGTAAAACTCGCGCACCTGCTTCAGCGGAATCAGCTCGTCGGCCTCACCATGAATAATGAACTTCGGCTTCGTCGATCGTTTCACAATCGTGAAGTCATATCGGTTGACCGGCGGCGCGATGCCGATCAACGTGCAAATTCGATCATCGTGTGCGCCGGCGGTCAGCGCAACGTACGCGCCGAAAGAAAACCCCGCAGCCCAGAGCTCGACGTTGGGATATTGGGCCGCCATGAAATCGACGGCCGCGCGGAAGTCGTCGCATTCGCCTCGCCCTTCGTCCCATGCGCCCGCGCTGCGCCCGACCCCTCGGAAATTGAACCGCAGCACCGCACAGCCGATGCGAGCAAGCGCCTTCGCCCCCTGGAAGACGGCCTTCGTGTGCATCGTTCCGCCGTGCGTCGGCAGCGGGTGCGCGAAAACCACCGCCGCGCGAGGGTCGCCGGCAGGGTGCTCGATCAGCACCTCGAGAGGCCCCGAAGGCCCGGGGATCTCGCGAACAGTTTCAGGCACTTTTTCTCGCCGCGTGGGCAGACACGAAGCCGGAGACGAGCGCCGCGAACTCCTCAGGCCGCGTGATCAGGCCGAGGTGACCGGTGCGGGCGAGCGTTTCCACTCGTGCGTGTGGCCAGATCGCGAGATATTCGCGCGTCATATGCGGCGAAACGACCCGCTCCAGCGATTCTTCACCGGTGAGGATCATCGTAGGTACTTTGACGTGCGCCAGCTCCGCATCGATGCGTCCGGAACCAAAAACCGAGCTGAGCAGATGCACACGCCGCGCCATACGGCCAGGGTGAAACATGTGCTGGAGGACGTTGATACCGGCGCCGCATGATGACCTCACACCACTCCACCAAGTGTCCCGTGCCGTGGCAAATTCACGGTACAGGCGCACCGAGGCGAGACAGAACAGCGGCGACAGGAGCCACGGCGACCGGAGGAAGAACAAAACCCGTGCGTCAGGGCGCCATGAGGGCGGCAACGCGGACGCCAGAATCAGCGACGTGACGCGGCCAGGAAAGCGGGCCGCAAACGCTGCGGCAATGAGTCCCCCGTAGGACACGCCGCAAATCGCGGCTTTGTCGAGCCCCGACTGGTCGAGCGCATTTCGGACCTGGTCGACATAGCTCCAGAAGCCGGCGGCGTCATCGAAATCCGCCCCAGACGAGGGTTCGTCAGCAAGAGAGAACGTGATAGCGCGCGTGCGGGTGGCGAGCGCATCGATGCCGGGCTGCATCCACTCCCATCGACCCTGAACGCCGGGGATGACGACGATCGGTTCTCCGGAGCCACGGTCGATGATGTTCATCAATTTCTCAACGGCTTCCCGGTCTTCAGCGTGTGCTGGATGCGTTCCTGCGTCTTCCGCTCGGCAACGAGGCTCAGAAACGCCTCGCGTTCCAGATCCAGTAGATGCTGTTCGCTGACTGTTGAGGGGTGGGGCAGCGATCCCCCCGCCATGATCGTCGCGAGCTTCCGGCCGATGAGCGCGTCGTAATCGCTGATGCGCCCGGCACGCGAGGCGAGATGGATGCCGAGTTTCAGCGGCGCGAGCACGGCGTCGCCGCCGACGGGAATTGCCATGCGCGGCGCCGGTGGTTGATAGCCCTCGGCGACGCGCTGCAGGGCCCTCGCTTTCGCGTCCGCGATCAATCGCTCACGATTCATCGTCACGGCGTCGACCGAACGCAAGTAGCCCATCCGCTGGGCGTCGGCGGCGCTCGTCGAGACCTTCGCGAATCCGATCGCTTCGAACGCACGCTGGATCGGCGGCAGGAAATCGGTCGAGCCTGGTGGCATCTGTTCGGCGGCGCGAGCCACCATCTCCTTGGTGCCGCCGCCGGCCGGTATCAACCCGACCCCCACTTCCACAAGCCCGATATAGCCTTCGGCCGCGGCCTGCACACGATCCGCGTGCAGCACGATTTCGCAGCCACCGCCGATGGCGAGACTGGCCGGGGCAACAATGACCGGCACGTCCGCGTGCCGCAGCGCCATCGTCGCGCCTTGGAAGGCGCGAACCATCAGATCGACCTCGTCCCAGTTCTCCTCCTGCGCTTCCAGCAGCAACAGCATGATGTTCGCGCCTGCTGAGAAGTGCTCGCCTTCGTTGCCGACGACCAGCGCGGCGTAGTTGGCCGATGCCTCTTTGAGCCCGGCGTGGAGCATCTGAATCGTGTCGCCACCGATGGCGTTCATCTTCGAATGGAATTCCACGCACAGCACGCCGTCGCCAAGATCCACGAGACTCGCGCCCGCGTTCTTCTTGACGACGCGATTGCGATCCTTCGACGACTTGAGAAGCTGGAGGTCCGGCGCGGCTGGCGGCACCGTACGCGGCGCGGGCCTTTCCGCCTCCGCCAAGTCGGGTCCTCGAATCGCCTCACGCAGCTCGAATGGACCGAGCTCCCATCCAAATCCCCATCGCATCACTCGATCGACGTCGTCAGGCGAATGCGCAACCTGCGGGGTGACCTTCGCCGTGTACTCGAGCGTCGGCCCCAACGTCTGCCGAAGGAATTCGCCGACCCGGTCCTTGCCCTGGTACAACGTTCGAACACGCTCGCGTAGGTCGGCGATCGCCGCGGCGGCTTCCAGCGACGGAAGGCGTGGCGACTTGCGGGGGCGGTACTCGAGTGTCGCCGGGTCGAGCGTCAAAATCTCGGATTCGCCCGTTGTTGATTTCACGCGTTTGTAGAAGCCCTGGCCGACCTTCTCGCCGACCATCTTCCGTTCGACCATTCTTTCGACGAACGGGGGAAGCACGAACTCGCTGCGCGCGGCTTGGTTGGGAAGGCGCTCGTACAGGTTGTGCACGACGTGCGCGAGGATGTCGATGCCGGCCAGGTCGAGCGTCCTGAACGTGGCGCTTTTCGGCCGGCCGAGCGGAGGGCCGGTAATCGCGTCGACCTCCTCGATGGTGAACGCACCGGACTCGACCTGTTTGAGGATCTGCACCACGCCGTAGAGCGCGAGGTGATTGCCGATGAAATTCGGTGAATCCTTGGCGAGGATGACACCCTTGCCGAGATGGTGATCGGCGAACGACGCCACAGCGTCGACCACTTCGCCGGCGGTCTCGACGGTCGGAATCACCTCGAGAAGGTGCAGATATCGCGGCGGGTTGAAGAAATGTGTGCCCAGCCAGTGACGTCGGAAATCAGCGCTGCGTCCTTCTGCCAGCACGCTGATCGGAATGCCTGATGTGTTGGAGCTGACGATCGAGCCAGGACGACGCCCAGCGTCAACCTTCTCGAGCAGCGTCCGTTTGATCTCGAGCTGCTCGACGATGGCCTCGACAATCCAATCGCTGTCCTTTATGCGTGCGAGCTCATCGAAGCTGCCGGTCGAGACGAGTTTCCATGTATCGGGAGTGAAAAACGGATCCGGCTTCAGCGCACGAGCGCGTTTCAGCCCGTCGCGCGCGGCATCGGCAGTGATGTCCAGGAGCAGTGCCGGCACGCCGGCGTTCGCAAAATGCGCGGCGATTTGTGAGCCCATCGTGCCGGCACCCAGAACCGCTACCGATCGAATAACCATCTCTGGGATTTTAATGGTTAGTCGTTGGTGGATTGTGGTTGGTGGTGGGAGTCCGTTGCGGTGTGTTGCGCAATTCTGCTTCGTGCGGCGGTTTGATATCGTAGGAACCAGCCACCACGACCTCACGAGCCACTAACCACCAACCAAGTGAATCCTGCGTTCGAGATCCTCGCGGCCCTCAGCTTCTGCCATCTGCTCAACGACATGATGCAGTCGCTGATTCCGGCTATCTACCCGATCCTGAAACAGAACTTTCAGCTCGACTTCGCGCAGATTGGGCTCATCACATTCGTGCTGCAGCTCACGGGTGCGTTGCTGCAGCCGGTCATCGGTTTCTACTCGGATCGCCATCCGAAGCCGTACGCGCTGGCGATGGGAATGGGCTTTACGCTGTTGGGAATGATTCTTCTCTCCAGGGCTGGCAGCTTCGGGATGGTGCTCACGGCGACGTCGCTCGTGGGTCTCGGCTCGTCGGTGTTTCATCCCGAGTCGTCGCGGATGGCGCGCGCAGCATCAGGCGGCCGACACGGGTTCGCGCAATCGTTCTTCCAGGTCGGCGGCAACTTCGGCTCCGCGCTTGGTCCGCTGCTCGCAGCGTTCATCGTGCTGCGCCAAGGTCAGGGAAGCATCGTGTGGTTCTCACTGGCGGCGCTGGCGGCGATGGCACTGCTGGTGCGCGTGGGAAGTTGGTACAAAGGAAGCGGCGCGATGCATGCCGCGCGTCGCGCAGCGTCGGCGCGGCATGATGCGGTCTCTTCACGTCAGATCGCGATGGCGATCGGCATCCTGCTGTTGCTCCTGTTCTCGAAGTTCGTGTATCTGGCGAGTCTCGGCAGCTACTACACGTTCTACTTGATCAGCCGCTTCGGGCTGTCGGTGCAGAGCGCGCAGATCCATTTGTTCGTCTTCCTCGGAGCCGTTGCCGCTGGAACGATCATCGGCGGGCCGGTTGGTGATCGCATCGGTCGCCGTCAGGTGATCCTGGTCTCGATTCTGGGCGTGCTTCCGTTCACGCTCGCGCTGCCGTACGCCAACCTGTTCTGGACACGCATTCTGACCGTGATCATCGGTGTCGTGCTCGCGTCGGCCTTTTCGGTCATCGTGGTCTACGCGCAGGAGCTGATGCCGGGGCGGGTGGGGATGATTGCGGGGCTGTTCTTCGGCGTGGCGTTCGGCATCAGCGGCATCGGCGCCGCGGCGCTCGGCGAGCTCGCCGACCGCAGCAGCATTTTCTACGTCTACCAACTGTGCTCGTACCTGCCGGCGATCGGCGTACTGGCGTTATGGCTGCCGCGCGTCGACACGCTGGCTCCGCATAGCGAACCCGTCAGCCCGGTGGTGCCGGAGCTCGAGCCAGCGGCCGAGTAAGGCATGTTGGACCGCCGCCGCCTTTCACGCTGATTTCCTCGCCCACGTACTCGCGAACGCGTGCCCCGGCTCGCTCGAGCGCCTGGCGCGTTCGCGGATTTCCCGCGAGCACCACGCAGTCGCGCGGACCGAGCGCGAGGACGTTGGTGCCCATCGTCTCGAATTCGTCGTGCGGGACTTCAATCAACTGGCAGCCCTGCGCGACGAGACGCTGCCGGAAGGCAACTGGCAGCAGCGGCGAGTACACGACCGCCAGGTCACGGTCGACCGGGCTGATGAGCGACATGAGGTGCAGGACTTCGCCGGGCCCATGCCAGTGCGGAAGGGACACGACAATCAGTTCGTCAATGGCGTCGCCGAGCAGCCCCCGCAGCTGCAGGATCCCTTCCTCGTCGGTGCGATAGCCGTGTCCGACGGCGATCGTGCGGTCGTCGAGCCAGACGACATCTCCGCCTTCGAGGCATGCCGGCTCGGTGATTTCACCGATGACAGGAATGCCGAGGCTTCGGTAAGCGGCTCTCTGCGCAGCCGGTTCGGCGGCGCGAAGGCGTTTGCCCATGCGGCACAGGATCACCCCGCGTGAGCAGACGATCGACCCATCGCGAACGTAAAGGGAATCGAGATTGGTCTGCTCGGCCGCCGGCAGGCAGTCGATCTGCACGCCGGCGCTCCTCAGGATTTCCACCAACGCGTCGTATTCCTCGATTGCTCGCGTGAACGAGGGCGGCGCGCCGAAGTTCAGCGGCTTCCATTCACCAGCGATCCGCTCGTCGCTCCCAAATGCTTCGCGCGGATGCTTGAGCAACACACGCGTGAGACGTGCGAACTCAGCGAGCGTATCGGTCTGCGGTGGCATCTGCATCCTATTTCCAGCGCGTCAGAATCGACTCCCGATGGAACAGCCGGATGGCAATCGACATCAGCACGGCATTGCCCGCGCAGAGCAGCAGCGCAATCGCCAGGATCATCCCCGGGGTCAACACCACGCCGCCGATGAACTGCGCGATCTGCAGCGCCGCGATCGGCAGCACGATGATGAGGGCACCGAGCTGCTGAGCGCTGCGCGGGTCGTTGACGCGAGAGGATGCGCAGACCGCCAGCTGGAGCCCCAGCAACGCCGCCAATGGTCCCATGACGAAGACGAGTGCCAGCGATCGCGGGGTCAGCATCATCAGCCACACGCCGCGCTCGGCAAACATCGCCACGGCGCCAACGTAAATGGTGAAGCACGCCACCATCAGTGCAACTCCAGGCAGCGCGGCTCCAAGGACCTTCGCACTTAACAGCTCGAAAGTGGTCACCGGGGTCGCGAGCAACGGCTCGAGCGTCCGCGCCTGCTTTTCGCCGATGACGCTGTGTGCGGCAACGGCCATCGAGCCGGTCACGGTGGTCAGCCCAACCATCAGCACCAGCGCGTATTCGAAGATGTACGCCTGAATCGCGGCTTCGGGGGTGAGTCCCCGCGCTTCCGGCTGCGAGCGGAATACCTCGGTCGCCAGCTCGAAGTCGCTCGAGTCAGACAGGCGCTCGCCAGCGAAATACGGAACGATGAGCGCGATGACGAACGGATAGAGAATCGCCGCCGTGCCGGTCAGCAGGGCGGGGAGGAAAATCGAGGGGCTCCGCCGGAGTTCGGTGAGCTCCTTGGCAACGAGCGGCAGGATTCGTCTCATTCCGAATCTTTCAGCAGTCGTAAGTAGACATCCTCGAGTGATCGCTCTTCCGGGATCACGGCATTGATGTCGGCGCCATTTTCGACCAGCCGCCGCACCAGCCCCGCGACGGTGACGTGTTCATTCACGGCGACCGATATGACGGCGCCCTCCACCTGCACATCGTCGATCCCGCCGGCCCTGAGCATCGACACGTGCGATGCGGCGTTGCGCGCGAGCTCGACGCGAATCCGGCGGCCAAACAGGCGCGTGCGTAATGCGGCCGGCGTGTCGACCGCGACGAGCCGCGTCCGGAGCACGGCGACACGATCGGCCACGCGATCGACCTCGTCCAGATTGTGCGTGGAGAGCAGGACCGCGCGCCGCTGGTCGCGCAGCCGACGCACGAGCTCGCGAAGATCGTGAGCGCTCTGCGGGTCGAGACCCGCCGTCGGCTCATCGAGCAGCACAATCGACGGGTCGTGAAGCAGCGTGCGGGCAAGGGCCACGCGCTGCTTGAGGCCTTTTGACAACTCGCCGGCAAAATCGCGTCCACGATCCGAGATGCCAAACAGATCGAGCATCCGGTCGACTGCCAGCGCCGGCGACGCAAGGCCGTGAAGCCGCGCGTACACGGTCAGGTTCTGCCGGACCGTCAAACGCTCCCAGAGTCCCGGCATCTCGGTGAGGAATCCGATCGAGGCGCGCAATCGAGGAGCCGTTGCCGCTGTCACGATCTGCTGGTCGAGGAGCACCGATCCCGACGTCGGATGAATCAGGCCGCCGAGCATTCGCAGCGTCGTCGTTTTGCCGGCGCCGTTGGGGCCGAGCAGCGCAACGATCTCGCCCGGCACGAGCTCGAACGATACGTCGTCCACGGCGAGGCGCGTATCGAAGCGGCGCGTGAGATGTGACGCCGTCAGCGTCGATTCGGATCGAACTCGTAACACCCGGGCGTCACCAGGATATGTCCGCCGCGCGTGAAGAAGAGGCTGGTCGGGCTGATGATGCCCGCGGCGTTGAACTGCGCGGTCCGCGCTTTGTCGCCGTGCGTGTCGTAGACGTAGGTGTACGGAACGATGAGCGAGATCCACAACTGCCCCTGGGGATCGACGGCGGCGGTGCGAACGATCGGTTGAACGAACGGGACCTCGCGATCTTCCACCCTTCTCGTCGGCCACGTCGTCGGCTGCGCCGCGACGAGGTCGTCGATCTCACGCCCTTCGATATGCCGCTCGAAGACCAGCTTTCCGGTGGCGTCGTACTTGCGGAACATCGGCTCGCCGGTCAGAAAGACGTAATAGAAGCCGCCTGTGGGGTCCACGAGCGGCAGTCCGCTGTTGAGCGCGAGGTTCAGATCGCGCTCCTGCTCGTGCCCTGTCGTCCGCAGGCGTCCGATAGTTCGCTGCGGCACTCCGGCCGTCGAGTACTCGGTGATGAGCGAGCCGCGCTCGGGCTCGCTGACAAAGATTGAGTCACCGTTGAACTGCAGCGAGGATATTCCGGTCAGCGCGTAGCTGCCGATGATCACCTGCGGCGTCGCACGCCCTGCGATGAAGAATCCGCCGGTGCGCAGCGCGCCAGGACCGAAAATCTGAATCCGCTCCTGTCCGCGCGGAACATCCGCGACGACGAAGGATCCCTCGGTCGTGACATCGAAGCCGCTCGGCTGAATGATCCGCCCTTCTTCCTGCCCGACGTCAACCACCTTACGAGCGGTCGCACGCTCCGGGTCGATCATGTAGATGACGTGGGCGCGGCGATCGAAGACGAAATAGTAGCCATTGGCTGTCTGCTGGAAGGCGACCGGCTCTTCGAACAGACCTGAGATGTGCGGCGGGAGGGCGCTGACCGAACGTAGGACATCGATACGGACCGCGGCATGTGGATGCGCGGCGAGACCGATCAGACAGAGTGCGGCGAGCTTAGTACGCAGCAACAGAGCGAATAGCTTTCAGAACGTCCGCGGACCCCGGCAGAATGACTTCTTCCAGCGCCGGCGCATACGCGACCGGGCAATCGAGCGCCGCAATCCGGGTCACCGGCGCGTCGAGTTGGTCGAACAGTTCCTGACCGATTCGCGAAGCGATGTCTCCACCGAAACCGGCCGTCATCTGGTCTTCGTGGGCGACGATCACCCGATTGGTCTTCCGCGTATAGGCGGCGATCGTGTCCCAGTCGAGCGGCACGATCGTGCGCAGATCGACGATGGCGACGCTGATGCCGTCGCGTTCCGCCTGCTGCGCGGCGACGATCGAGCGCTGTACGAGCGCGCCCCACGTAAAGACCACGACGTCGGTTCCTTCGCGCGCAACAGACGCCCTGCCGAAGGGAATCATGTAGTCCGGTCCCTGATACGGCGCCTTGTTGTAGGTCTGCCGGTAGAGGTGTTTGTGCTCGAGGAACATCACCGGATCGTCGCATCGAATCGCCGTGCGCAGCAGTCCCGCCGCGTCCTGCGCGTTTGATGGAAACACGACGCGAATGCCGGGACAGTGGGCGAAGATCGCGACGCCGGACTGACTGTGATACGGCGCTCCCCCTCGCAGATAGCCGCCGATGGGGACGCGCACCACCATCGGACAGCTCCAATGGTTGTTCGACCGGTAGCGCATCATCGCCATCTCGTCGCGGAGTTGCATGTAGCCTGGCCAGATGTAATCGAAGAACTGAATTTCGACCACCGGCTTGATGCCGCGTAGCGCCATGCCGACGCCGCGGCCGATGATGTTCCCTTCGGCGAGAGGCGCATTGAAGACGCGATCGCTTCCGTACAATCTCTGAAGGCCGTGCGTCACCTTGAAGACGCCGCCCTTGCCGACGACCTTCGTGAGTGCACCCTCGCGAGTCACGTCGGCGACGTCCTGACCGAAGACCACAATCCGCGGATCGCGCGCCATCTCATCGCGCAATGTGGCGTTGATGGCAGCGACCATTGTGTCCGGCGCGCCCGTCGGCATCGGATCGCGGTGGAATTCGGATGATGTGGGATCGACCGTAGGAGAGAAAACGTGGCGGGCGGCGGTTTCGGGTTCCGGTTTGGGTGCGGCCAGCGCCTGCTCCGCCGCCGCATTGACTTCCCGTTCGACTTCCGCAAGGAGCGTCGCCAGCCTCTCGGGCGTGGCGAGCTCCTCCGATAGGAGCAGGGCGCGCATCCGTAACAGCGGGTCGCGGCGTGCTTCGGCTTCGCGCTCTTCCTTCGTCTTGTACAGCTTCTCGTCGTCGGACAACGAGTGCGAGTAGGGACGAATCACCTTCGCATGGACCAGCGCCGGTCCTTTGCGCGCACGCACGTGCGCGACGGCGTCCCCCATCGTTTCGTAGCTCGCGAGGTAATCAGTGCCGTCGCACCGGTAGACCTGAAGTCCCGGGAAATGTTCGACGAGGCGCGACAGGTCGCCGCCTGGCGTCTGCGCTTCGACCGGAGTCGAGATGGCGTAGCCGTTGTCTTCAACGAGGTAGAGCACGGGAAGGACGCGCGTGCACGCGGTATTGAGGGATTCCCAGAACTCGCCTTCGCTCGTCGATCCCTCGCCGATGGTGATGAGCGTCACCTCGTCACGCTGGAATTTCGACGCGCGATCAGGAATGGCTTCGAGCCGCTCGTAGAGTCGCCCCGCTTCCGCGACGCCGATGCCATGCAGACACTGCGTGGCGACGGCGCTGCTCGCGGATGGAATATTGAGACGCGGGTTCGACCAGTGCGACGGCATCTGACGCCCACCGGAGGCGGGATCGTCCTTCGCTCCGACCGAGCCGAGCAGCATGTCGAGCGGCGTGACGCCGAGCGAGAGCGCGAGCGCGCGATCGCGATAGTAGGTGAGAAACCAGTCGTAGCCCGCACGGAGATGGCGACCGGCGGCCACGAGAATGGCTTCATGCCCGGCGCCGCTGATCTGGAAAAACGCCTGGCTTTGATTTTTGAGTTGTATCTCCTTGTCGTCGATCTTCCGCGACAGGAGCATGAGCCGATAGGCGGAGAGTAGATCGTTCGCCGCCCCCTTCGAGCGCGTTTCCGCGCCATTGGTGAGGGTCGACCCCTTCATGGCCGAAAAAATTATGTCACACTCGTGGAACTCTGAGGATGGCGCCCAGAATCAGCCTCCACCGCTGGGATGAGATTGCGCTCGAAAAAATCACCGAGATGATCTCGCGTAAGATTGTCTCCGGCGAGCGCGAGATGCTGGCGCAGATCTACTTGAAGCGCGGTGCGCTCGTGCCGATCCACACGCACGAGAGCGAGCAGATGACCTACATCCTTCAGGGCGCGTTGCGCTTTCTCGTGGACGGCGAAGAGGTCGTCGTGCGCGAAGGGGAAGTGCTGCACATTCCATCGGGGATACCACACCAGGCCGAAGCACTCGAGGACACGCTCGAACTCGACGTCTTCAGTCCGGTGCGCGCCGAGTGGGTCGATGCGGCCGACGAAGGGAATTGCTGATGGCCACGGTACAGGCGCGCGCGCGTGGTGTACCAGCGGCGGCCCCGACCGCCGGCGTCGGTCTTCGGCTACTCGCCATCGGTATCGGCATCTTTTTCCTCGGCATGTGCTCGTCGAAGATCGCCTGGTTCACCAATAGCGACATCCTCCTGCAGAAGTTTCAGATGATCTTCCTGCCGAAGGCGCCGGCCATTGTGCGATGGTATCTGGAGACGGTGTGCATTCCAGGTACGCCCCTGTTTGCGCGTCTCGTGCCGCTTGGCGAGCTCACCGCAGGGCTCGCGCTCATCCTCGGCTTCTGGACGCGGATGGCCGCCACCGTCGCCTTTCTGATGGTGCTGAACTTTCACTTCGCGACGAGCGCGTTCTGGTCGGTCGATTATTTCCGCGACGCTCAGGGATTCCCGCTGCTCGGCGGCCTGCTGGCCCTCGCGATCGCCGGCTCGCGGCTGCCCTTCAGCGTTGCGCGTTGATTGTGGGATCGTAGGGTCCGGCTTCAGCCGGACCGTCGATCAATGGACGCGCCGATTGACGTCGTCCGCGCGGCCGCCTGAATAGACGTCGAACTTCCGACGCATCCGGTTAATCCGCCACTTCAGATACCGGTACTTGATCTCCGAAAGGAGATGGATGCGGCCGCCCTTCAGGTACAGATAACCCGCGACAAGCCCACCGAGATGCGTCGTGTGGGCGATGCCGCCACCGGGACCGCTCATCGACGAAAGCAGCGAGATGCCGCCCATGATCGCGACGAAATATTTCGCCGGAATCGGGAAGATGAAATACAGGAGAATCGGCCGGTTCGGAAAATACAACGCGTACGCGAGGAGAATTCCGTAGATCGCGCCAGACGCGCCGATGGTGTTTGAGTAATACAGCTGCGCGCCGAATGAGCCGGGTACAAACGACAGCAGCAGCGTCGTCATCGCCGCGCCGACACCGCAGATGAAGTAGTACTTCACGAAGAACCGGCTGCCCCACATCCGCTCCAGCTCCACGCCGAACATCCACAGCGCGAGCATGTTGAACAGAATGTGGAAGATCCCCGCGTGCAGGAACATGTACGTCACGGGCTGCCAGAGAAACAGGTGCCCGAAAATGTCCGCGGGTTGGAGCCCGAAGATGCGCGTGATCGCCGGAAACACGAGCGAGGCGACGAACGCAACGACGTTCGCGATGACGATTGCCTTGATTGCAGACGTCAGCGGACCGGGGCCGAATGAATACGCGAGCGTGGACGAGGATGGATACCGGGACCGCATTTGATTCAGTCTGTTCCAACTACGCTGCGCTCATCAATAGCAACTTCTATGCCTCGGAACCGCTGCGCTTCAAGACGAGCGCGATGGCCTCGCGAAACTCGCGGATTCTCAGGATATGCGCGGCGACCGCAAGTACAACCAGCGCAAAGGCGATCGTCAGCACCAGGCGGAACGCCTGACTCAGGAATGTCTCACCGCCAATCCATTGAGAGAGCACTCGTTCCATGAGGAGCGCCGCCCCTCCCATAACGATTGAAGCGATTGCAATCCTCGAGAACGAGCTCAGAATTCGTCGGTCATCCAGCCCATCGAGTCTGCGGTGCAGCAGCCACAGCAGGCCGGCGGCGTTGAACAATGCCGCGATCGAGGTTCCGAGGGCGAGGCCGCGATACCCGAGCAGTCCGGCGAGCGCGACATTGAGCACCACATTGACGAGGACGGCGGCCGCGCTGACTTGCACAGGCGTGAGACTGTCGCCGAGCGCATAAAAGGTGGGTGCCGCGATTCTCACAACCGAATAGCCGAGCAAACCGACGGCGTAGTATTGCAGGGCGGCCGCGGTCGCGAACGTATCTGCCGGCAAGAAAGCGCGCCGCTCGAAAATCACACGAACGATGGGATGCGACAGAACGATGAGCCCCACGGTCGCAGGGACGTTCAGCACGAGCATCAGAGAAAGACCATCGGCAAGCGTGGAACGTACGGCACCTTCGTTTTGCTGCGCCGCATGACGCGACACCGCGGGAACGGTGGCGGTCGCAATCGATACGCCGAACAAGCCAGTCGGCAGGTACATCAGGCGGAAGGCATAGTTCAGCCACGAAACCGCTCCCGTTCCCTCCTGTGTGGCGAGCACCGTGTTGACGAACACGTTCATCTGTGTCGCCGCCAGTCCAATGGTCCCAGGTCCCATCAGGAGCAGCACACGCCGCAGCGCGTCCTGCTTCCAGTCCAGCAATGGGCGATACGCGAATCCTTCCTGACGCAGCAGCGGCCATTGGATCACAACCTGTGCGAGACCGCCGACCAGGGCCCCAATCGCGATCGCGGTGATCGGCGGCACGCCGAAGCGCGGCATCAGCGGCACGAGCAGCAGCGCGCAGACGATCGTGGCGATGTTGAACATGGCGGGCGCCAGCGCAGGAACGAAAAAACGATGGAGCGAATTCAGCATCCCCATCAAGACCGCGGCGATGGCTGCCAGCGTCACGAACGGGAGCATGATGCGCGCGAGCACGATCGTCAGTTCGAGCTTGCCGGGAACCGCGGCGTAGTCTGCGGCGAACGCCGTGACCAGCGGCCGTGCGAGGACCATCCCGGCAACGACCAGAATGCCGGTGACGACGAGCAGCGCGTTGATCACGTTGTTGCCCAGCCGCCACGCGGTGGTTCGTTCGCCCGACGCCAGTTGTCGCATGAAGACAGGGACGAACGCGGCACTAAGGGCGCCCTCGGCAAACAGATCGCGAACGAGGTTCGGAATACGGAAGGCGACGTTGAATGCGTCCATGGCGTTGCCGGCGCCGAACATCGACGCGAGCACCTGGTCGCGCACCAGACCAAGAATGCGGCTTGTCATCGTCGCGGCGCCGGCGGACGCCGCCGAACGCGCGAGTCGGTTCTGCTGCGAAGGAGAGCTAGGTTCCAAGCTTGCGGCGGACCGCTTCGTTCACCGCGCGGCCATCCGCATTCTTGCCGGCCAGACGCGGCATCACCGCTTTCATGACCTTGCCCATATCTTTGACAGAGGTCGCACCGGTCTCGGCGATCGCTTCGGCAATGGCCGCCTCGATGTCGGCCGCCGAAGCCGCGGGTGGGAGGTACTGCTCGAGCACCGCGATTTCAGCCGTCTCCTTGTCGACAAGATCGGTGCGCCCGGCCTTGGCAAACTGCTCGATGGAATCGCGACGCTGTTTGACGAGCGTCGAGACGACCTGCAGCACTTCGGCGTCGTCGAGATCGTGAGCCTTCTCGACCCCTTTGTTCATGATGGCGGCTTTGAGCATGCGCAACGCGGAGAGGCGCATTGTCTGCTTGCTCTTCATGGCCGCCGCGATATCAGCGTTCACTTTGTCGCGCAGCAACATAATCACACATCACAAATCGCTAATGGTCCTGATCAGAATCGCCGTACGTGATGTGCCACTTGTTCGTCTCGTCATAGAAGCCCTTTGGCACTTGCACGGCGTTGACCTTGACGTTCACTTCGAGCGTGGACTTCACGGCGAAGTAACCGTTACGACGCAGCGCGCGGCGGAACGCACCGTTCATGGCGTACGCGCGAACCTTGTCTGCATCTTCCGCGCGTGCCGCGCGATCCACCCACCGCAGCAGCGTCTTCATGCCCGCTACGTCCTCCGGATCCGCGAGGAAGTCTACGAGCAATGTCACACGGCCGAGTGGTTCATGCAGATGGCGATAGACCGCGTAGCCATGCAGCTCGCCGTGCCTTTTCAACGCCACCACTGAATAGCGCACGTGAGGCGGCTCGATATAACGCCAGTTCAGGTACGAGGCGTCGCGACGCACCGCGAGGTCGAACTTCGACGCCAGTCGTTCCCATAGCGCGGTGAATGACGAATCGAAACGGCGAATCGGCTCACACTCGGCGCGCAGCGGGCGGGATCGCGAGATGACATGCACGATCGGCCAGGTGACGGCGGAGACCAGGCGATTGAGCGGAAGCGGCCACTGCGGAAGGCGGACGGCGCGGCGCGTCAGCGGTTTCACGAGACACGGGACGATGTGAGCGTCGGGCCAGTGCAGGCGGTCGAGCAGTTTGCGCCCTTCCGCGGTCGCGCCAAGCGAAAGAACGGCTCCGCTGTGGCGATCCCACGTCCGCACGAGCGCTTCGCCGATACCCTGACGCCGCCGCTCAGGCGCGACCATCGCATCGCTCCCCCACGCACCTTCGACTTCAATGCCCTTGATCGAGACGCGAACCGGCAGCGTCGTGTAGTGCCCGATGATTGTCGGGCCTTCGCGAGCGACCCAGATCTCCGGCTGCCCGGTCTGGTTGTACGGATTGCGACGATGCTGCCAATCCCACCGCAGCCGTAACGCGTTTGCCGCGTCGGCTCCGTGTGTTCGCCGGTATAGGGTATCTACGCCGCGACGATCGTCCGGCTTGAAGCGATCAATTTCCGACACGCGGTCAGTCCTGATCGGGAGGACGCGGCGGCTGGGCCGCTGGTGGCGGCGCGATCACGCCCGGTCGCTGCGACGATCCCGCAGGCAGCCCAAACGGATTGGCCGGCGTGACGACAAGCGGCGGCGGCGGCTGTGGCTCGCCATCGGGGACGACCGCCACGGGCGGCACGATCGGAGGGTTGCCCGGTACGGCAACGGGTGCGCCGCCGACAACGGGACGCGGAATCGGGACAGGGCGTCCGAGCGGAACGCCGTCGTTCCCCTGCGCCGCGTCTGCATCATCGTTGGCGTTCGGATCGTCGGCCTGACGCGGCGCGACGGGGCGGATGATCCCCGGCGCTGTCCCCGCCACCGCGGGCGGCGGATTGCGCGGGGCGACGCTCGTCGGAAGAATCATGATGCGGTCGTACATCGAGGAGCCGGCAATCACGCGTCCGATGGCGTCAACAGTTGGCGTGCCCGGTTGACGCGCCGCGAGCATGTACCCGCTGACACCGCGCAGGATGATGTCGAGCGCCTGCCGTTCCGGCACACCTTGAAGATCCAACGTCAGCGGAGCGCCGGCCACACCGTCGCCGTTCATGATCCGGGTGCCCCCCACTTTGGACCATTCCGCAAGAATCGTCCGTACAGGCACGTTCTGCGCGTGGAGTGTCACGCGTCCGTTGCTGATCTGCAGCTGCAGCGGCGCTTGTGCCGCGGCGAGTACGGCAACACCGAACAGCGCGCCGGCGAGCAGAGGGACGCGGAAAAACATGGGGTCTTATTGTACGCCTCGACAGGCTAATTGGCGCGCATATGCTCGATCACGGTCCGGATGATGTCTTCGAGCTGCAGCTTCGGCTCGTAGCCTACAAATTCCCGGATTTTCGAGATATCCGGCACCCGTCGCGGCATGTCCTCGAACCCGGCCTCATACGCCTGGTCGTACGGAATGTAGTGAATCGGTGAGCAACTGCCGGCCATCTCTTTGACTCGCACGGCGAGATCACGGATGGCAACCTCGCCCATGTTTCCGATGTTGAAGACCTCGCCGACGGCGCGCGTAGTGGTCGCGAGCCGAACGAGCGCGTCGACGACATCGCCGACGTAGGTGAAGCTTCGCGACTGCGTTCCATCGCCAAACACCGTAATCGGCTGACCCGCGAGCGCCTGCCGGACGAATGTTGGCAGCACCATCCCGTACTGGCCGGTCTGCCTCGGCCCGACCGTATTGAACAGCCGTACGATGACGACCGGAAGCTTCTTCTCTTTCCAGTACGCGAGCGCAAGAAACTCGTCGATCAGCTTGCTGCACGCGTAGGCCCAGCGATGCTTCGCCGAGGGGCCGAGAACGAGGTCGGCGGCTTCGCGGAACGGGACGTCCGTGCTCTTGCCGTACACCTCCGAGGTGGAGGCGATGAACACGAGCTTCTTCTTCTTGTTGGCGTGCTTGAGGACCACCTCCGTCCCGTGCACGTTGGTTTCAATCGTATGAACCGGCTGCTCGACGATCAGCTTCACGCCGACGGCTGCCGCGAGATGGAACACGACATCGCTGCTGTCGATGAGTTCCGCCAGAAGCGGCTCGTTGGTCACCGAATCGATCGTGTAGGAGAAGCCGCTGCGTCCTTTGAGATGCGCGATGTTGTCGATGGATCCGGTCGAGAGGTTATCGAGGACGCTGACGTCATGGCCGTCATCGAGAAGCCGTTCGGCCAGATGCGAGCCGATGAAACCGGCGCCGCCGGTGATGAACGCCTTCACGCGAGAGTGTGTCCCTTCTGAAATGCGTCAATACCCAAGCAAATCCGCTCGACCTCTGTATCGGTCAAACGCTGATGGAGCGGCAGTGAGAGAATCTCGCGCGCGGCACATGTCGCGAGCGGGCAATCGTCACGTTTCCACTGTTCGAACACCGGCTGCTGCGTCATCGGAACCGGGTAATGAATCAATGTTTCGATGCGCGATGCGGACAGATGCTCCTGCAGCGCATCGCGTTCACTCGACCGAACCACGAACAGATGGTACACGTGACCTTCGTCGCGGCGCCGTAGCGGGCGCACCGAGGCGGTGAGCAGGCGTCTATATGCCGCGGCAAGTGTTCGCCGCCGCGCCGTCCAGCGCGGAAGCATCCGCAGCCGTGTACGCAGAACCGCCGCCTGCAGCTCGTCGAGCCGGCTGTTCACGCCGGCGTCTTCGTGAACGTACCGATTGATCTGTCCGCCGTTGCGTAACCGTCGCACCCGGGCCGCAATCGAATGGTCCCTACTGATGACGGCGCCGCCGTCGCCAAGCGCGCCGAGGTTCTTGGTTGGATAAAAGCTGAAGGCCCCGCCCATTCCGAGTGTTCCAACAGGAGTGCCCCTGCATGTTGCGAGATGCGCCTGGCAGCAGTCTTCGACGATGGCGAGCGAGCGACGCGTGGCAACCGCCTCCAGCGCAGGCATGTCGGCCGGCTGTCCATACAGATGGACCGGAACAATGGCAACGGTACGTGACGTGATCGCTGCCTCGCATGCAGCTGGATCGAGCGTGAGCGTTTCAGGATCGACATCCGCGAACACCGGCGTCGCTCCAGCGAGCAGCACCGCCAACGCTGTATACCCGGCCGTCAGTGCCGGCACGATCACTTCGTCGCCACGTCCGACGCCGATGGCGCGCAACAGCAGTGCGATCGCGTCCGTACCGGTGCCCACACCGACCGCGTGGGCGGCTCCCGAGGCGACGGCGAACTCGGCTTCGAACGCCTCGACTTCAGGGCCCAGGATGAACCAACCACTCGTGACGACGCGCTCGAGGGCGGCGCGCACCGACGCGTCATCCTCACCCGGCCGCAGGTCGATGAATGGAATGGACTCCGCGGTCACAGGCTCGCGACCTGTTCTCCGGCGGCAGGGACGTACTGATCGAAGTGCGCGCGATAGTACTCGAACGTCCGCTTCAAACCGTCGGCAAGCGTCGTCGTCGCACGCCATCCAAGGGTCGAGGCAATCTTGGACGAATCGGAATAGAAGTCGCCGATGTCGATCGCCTTCTTCTCCGGTGGCCACGGCGTGCAGCGGAATCGTCCGCTCCCGGCCATCCGGATCATCATCTCGACCAGATCGCGGTGCTGGATCGGCTCGAGGCCGCCCACGTTGAATACTTCGCCGTTGGCCGCGTCACTTGCGCCGGCGCGGAGAAATGCATCCACGGCATCTTCGACGTACACGAAATCGCGAAGCTGCGTCCCGTCGCCGTAGATCTGAATCTCCTTGTTCTCGAGTACCAGCCGGATGAACCACCCGATAAAGCCCTGGCGACTGTGTTTGATCAGTTGTCGCGGACCGTAGATATTCGTCAGCCGCAGCGACGTGGCCCGCACGCCAAACACATTGTTATAGACAAGGTGATAGTACTCGCCGGCAGCCTTGTTGATGCCGTTGATATCGGTTGGGCGCACGAGGTGCGACTCGGTCACCGGCAGACTCTCAGGACGGCCGTAAATCTGTCGCGTCCCCGCAAAGACGACCTTCACGGCTGGATTGTTGTGTCGGCACGCTTCGAGCAGCGTCAACTGGCTGCGGCAGTTGATCTCGAGGTCCGTGTACGGCTCCTCCATGCTGTCGATGTGACTCACCTGTCCGGCGACATTGAAGATCACGTCGTGGCCGCGCACCAGATAGTTCATCGTCGACTGCTGGCGGATGTCGGCGATGTTCACGCGAAGGCAATCCTCGATACCGTGAATGTTGAACAGGTTTCCGCCGTAGGCGGGAATCAGGGAATCGACGACGAGCACGCGCGCGCCGAGCGACACGAGCTGGTGCGCCAGATTGCTGCCGATGAAGCCGAGGCCCCCCGTGATCATCACCGGACGATCGCGATAGAACTCGCGATACGTCGTCACGGTTTTGTGGATTCGGGCGGGATGACGCCGCTGATGGTCGGATTGCGGAACAGGACGGGCGGGTTCGTCCGCCCTCGGCCGAGCACGACGAGCTTCACCCACAGCCGCATCACGTCGATGCCGGTCCAGAACACCCGCTTGAAGTTGAAGAACTGCGAGCGCCCGTGGAGCCGATGGTAATGGTGCACGGGAACTTCGACGACGCGAAAGCCGGCATCCTGAATCTTGCGCATCATCTCCAGGCAGATGACGCCCGTATCTTTTTCCAGCTTCACCCGATCGAAAATCTCGCGGCGCATCAGCCGGAAATCGCAGTCCACGTCCCGCACGCGCAGCCGGAACAGGAACTTGACCGTATGGTGGTAGAGGCGACCGATGACGACGCGATGCCACGGATCCGAGCGGCTGATCTTGTAGCCGGTGACCATGTCGGCGTCGGGCGTCAGGCGATTCCAGAGGACCGGGAGCTCCGCGGGATCGTACTGCGCGTCGCCGTCGGTATACGCGATGAGATCCTTGGTCGCGGCCGCGAAGCCGGTGCGAAGAGCGGCGCCGTAGCCGCGGTTCCGCTGATGGTGGATGACGCGGACGTTGGGGTAGGTCCGCACGAGATCATCGAGGATGTCCCTGGTTGCGTCTGTGCTGCCGTCGTTGACGACGATCACTTCGAAGTCGGACGTCAGGCGCCCGGCAATCTGCACCGCGAGGATGACCAGACTCGCAATCGTGCCCCCGTCGTTGTAGGCAGGGAAGAAGATGCTGAGTCCTGGTGGACGCGGTGCACGCGAATCTGCCATTGGGGACGACAAACCGTACCACGGTAACACCTTGCGGACAATGGGGCTGGAGGGTTGTGGAGGCCGGGTCCTTGGACCCGGCCGTCAGATCACCGCGGTCGCCCCGCCAGCCGCCAGGGGACGATTGCCGATTCGAGGATCACCGGCCACGACAGCTTCGACGCGCCTTCACGGCGCTCGACGAACGTGATTGGGACTTCCGCGCAGCGAAAGCCGGCGCGCGATGCTTCCCAGGCGAGCTCCACAATGAAGGCGTAGCCGTCGGAGCGGATCGAGGCGAGTGGCAGCCGCTCGAGTGCCTCCCGGCGCCAGCACCTGAAGCCACTGGTGCAATCGCGAATGGTCATCCGTGTGATCGCGCGAATATAGCGATTCGCGAATGCGCTCAGCATCCGTCGATGGATTGGCCAGTTCTCGATCTTCCCGCCCGGAATGTAGCGCGATCCGATGACGAACTCGGCGCCGTCTGCCGCTTGAAGCAGCCGCGGGATGTCCGCGGGGTTGTGCGACAGGTCCGCGTCCATCTGGAGAATGTGGGTCGAGTCGGTTCGCAGCGCCACATACATGCCGTCGATGTAGGACAGCCCGAGACCGCGCCGACCCGTGCGGTGCAGCACCTGGACGCGCGCGCGATTGGCTGCTGCGTACTCGTCCGCGATCTGCCCCGTTCCGTCGGGCGACGCGTCGTCAACGATCAGCACGCGAAGATCGGGAATCGTCAGCAGCTGCCCGATGAGCGCAGGCAGATTCGCGCGTTCGTTATAGGTCGGGATGATGACCAGCGGCCGCATGCAGTCTATGTTCTGGGGCCCTCGAATCGCAGCGAGGCGATCTGCTCCGAGATCAAACCGACAAGAAACACGATGACCGCAAACAGAATGAGGATGACGGCGCCATTCGGGATCTTGCCTGTCGCGATCATGTTAAAGATGCCGTAGATCGATCCGGTGGCGAACGACACGAGGCTGATGGGCAGGAAGATGCGCAGTGGACTGAACAACGTGACGATCTTCAGCAGTATCAGCAGAAAACGCGTGCCGTCCTTGGCGAAGCGGATTTTCGAGTGGCCACTCCGTTGCCGCGCGTCAATCGGTTCGAAGGCCACGTTGTAACCGGCCTTGATGAACGCCAGCGTCGTTGTCGTCGGCGTGGAGAAGCCGTTCGGAAGAAGGTGGAGGAATTCGCGCAGGCATTCGGTGCGTGCGCCGCGGAATCCGGACGTCAAATCGGGAATCGGGCGGCCGGTCAGGTAGCTCGCGAACCTGTTCAGCACTGCGTTGCCGAGGCGGCGGGCGGTTGTCGCCTGCGTGGCGCCGGAGCGCGCGCCGATGACGAGATCGAACTCGCCGAGCCTGGCGGCGATCCGCTGCGCATCCTCGGGCGGATGTTGACCGTCGGCGTCGATGATCAGGACGAAATCGCCGTTCGCGCGACGGACACCGGTTTTCACCGCCGCGCCATTTCCCTTGTTGTACGGATGTCGAACGATACACGCGCCGGCGGCACGGGCTCGCGCCGACGTCTCGTCCGTCGAGCCGTCATCGACGACAAGGACCTCGCGCCACGGCGCCGCCGCGCGAAGGGACGAGACGACCGTCCCAATCGCGTCCGCTTCGTTCATCGCGGGAATGACGATCGACACGCTGGAAGGGTCAGCCAAGCAGTTGCTCGATGACACCGTCCCAGGTGATCGTCTGCGCGACGGCGCGGCCCGCGCGGCCGAGACGCTCGGCGAGTGCGCGGTCGCCAACGAGCCGGTCGATCGCGGCAGCGAGCGAGGCGGACGTCGGCTCGCAGACGAACCCGTTGATGCCATCCCGTACGAACTCGAGTGGACCGCCGGCATCGGTCGTGGTGATCACTGGTTTGGCCGCGAGAAATGCTTCAAGCGTCACGTATCCGTAATCTTCGTCGAACGGCGCGAACACCACGCCGAGTGCGCCAGCGTACAAATCTGCCACGGGTTCGCCCCATAACGGGCCGGCAAATGTGACGCGGTGGCCGACGTTCATGGCCGCCGCCGTGCCTTCAAGCGCCATTCGCTGCGATCCATCTCCGACGATGACCAGGCGAACCTGCGATGAAACGCGCGCCAGTGCCCGAAGCACGAGATCTATGCGTTTGAGGGGCTCGAGTCGAGCCACCACCAGCATGTAATCACCGTACGCACCGGAGCGCAGATGCCCGGCAAGCGGCGGCGGATGATACAACGGTCTCGCGGAGACGCCGTTGAAATGTTCAACACGCTGCGCGGTATTACGTGAATTGGTCACGATGCGCTCGCATTCGCCGAACATGCGCGAATCGAGCGCGGCAATCCTCTGGCGGAGCTGTGTGTCGGGTTCGCTGTCGGTGAAATCGCTGAACGGCGTTCCGAACAGTTCGTACGCGGCGCGGTGTTGATGAATGAGCCACACGACCTTGCGAGGGTGGCGCGCACACCACGTCGGGAACCGCGTCGCAATCATCATGTCGATCGGACGCGCATTGCTCGCCGACAGGTTGAGCATCCGCCAGGCGCCTGCCTGATCCAGCAGTTCATCCTTCCGGCCGTTGAACGGTAGCGTCACACTCTCCGCGTCGTGGCCGCGCCGTCGGAGCTGAGCCACCAGCGATTGCACGTGAAGCTCCGCGCCATCGCGAATAAACGGGGCGCGCGCATCAGCAACGACGATTCTCATCGTGTCAGGGCGGTGGGGCGGAGTCGTCTCATTGTGCGGCGCGCACCCTCTCGGTCCGCGATCCCGCCGTCGTCAATCGTTCAACCACGTTGTCCCACGTGATGTCTGCCGCGACCGCATGACCTCGCTCCCCAAGTGAGGCCGCGAGTGTCGCATCCGTCCCCAATCGATCCACGGCCGACGAGAGCGCCTCGGGTGTGGGTTCACAGACGTAGCCGTTCACGCCGTTGACGACGAACTCCAGCGTGCCGCCTGAATCGCGCGCCGTGATCACCGGCTTGCGCGCGAGGAACGCCTCGAGCGTCACGTACCCGTAGTCCTCTTCATAGGGCGCGAACAGCACCGCCCGGCAGCCGGCGTAGAGTTCGACGAGCCGATCGTCGTCCACGCGCCCGAGCAGCGTGACCCGATCGCTCAACCCGCGGCGCTCGATGTATTCGGCCAGCTCATGTCGAATCGAGCCGTCGCCAGCGACGAGCAGCCGCATCGCGGACGTTGCTTTTACAAACGTGTCGATGGCGAGATCGACGCGCTTGACGTGTTCGAGTCGCGTGACCGTCAGCACGTAATCGCCGTAGGGACCGTGGTGAAGTCGGCCTGCCAGCTTCGGCGGGTTGTACAACGCTTCCGACACGATGCCGTTGTACTTCAGCATGCGGTCAGACACGGTTCGCGCGATGGTGAAGTGGCCGACGCACTCGCGCAGGATGCGTGTATCGGCGGCGATCAGCTGGCGCCGAAGCGCGACATCGCGCGGCGTGTGGGAGAAGTCGCTGAATCGTGTGCCCGCCAGTTCATACCCCGCGCGGTGCTGATGGACCAGCCACAACACCTTTCGCGGATGTCGTGCGAAATACGTCGGGAATTTGGTCGCAATGACGAGGTCAATCGGTCCACCGCCCGCACACGAAACATCCAGCAGACGCCACGCTTCAACGCCGGCAAAGATTTCCTCTTTCGGAGAGTCGGTGAACGGAACCGACAGCACCTGCGCGTGATGGCCACGTGCCTCCAGAGCCGAGGCAAGCTCACGCACCAGAATTTCGGCACCGCCGTGGACGAAGGGCACCTGCGCTTCGAGGATCAGAATGCGGAGCGGCGTCACTCAGGTTGCGAACCGGAAGTTGATGATATCGCCGTCCTGCACGACATAGTCCTTCCCCTCGAGGCGGACCTCGCCGTGCTCCCGGCACGCCGCCATGGAACCACGTGCGATGAGCGCATCGTAGGCGACGACTTCGGCGCGTATGAAACCGCGCTGAATGTCGCTGTGAATTTCACCCGCGGCGAGCTGTGCCGGGGTGCCGCGCGCGATTGACCACGCACGGCATTCGTCCTCGCCGACGGTAAAGAAGGAGATATATCCGAGCAGGTCGTAGCTGGTTCGAATCACGCGGTCGAGCCCCGATTCGTGCAAACCGAGGTCTGCGAGAAACGCCTTCGCATCCTCGGACCCGAGCTGGGCGATCTCGAGCTCGATCTTCGTGCAGAGCGCGACCGCGCGTGTTGCCGCACGCGCGAGAAACGCCGCAAGCCCGATTTTCTGAGCCGCGCGCCCGACATCGGCACCGACTTCGGCCATCTCGCTTTCATCCAGGTTCATCACCAGCAACAGCGGTTTCGCCGAGAGAAACTGAAAGCCGCGCAGCCGTTTGAGATCATCGCCGGCAAGCTGCAGCGCCCGCAGCGGTGTGCCGTGCTCGAGCGCGTCTTTGCAGCGCTGCACCAGTTCGCGCTCCTTCTCGAGCTCCGCTGACTTTCCCCTTTTCAGATCTTTTTCGATGCGTTCGACTCTTCGTTCGGCCACCCCGAGGTCCGCGAGAATCAATTCGTCTTCCATCGTTTGCGCATCGCGCGCCGGATCGATCGAGCCGGCCGGGTGCGCGACGGCAGGATCGCGGAACGCGCGGACCACATGCACGAGTGCATCGGCGTTCTTGTACCCGACCACGTCGACCAGCGCCTGAGCGCCCCCGCGCGCCACGACGATGTCGGTGAACTCGACGGTCGCGGGAACACGCTTCCTCGGGTTGTACATCGCAGTCAGCTTGTCGAGTCGTTCGTCGGGCACCTTGGAAATGCCGATGTTCACGTCGCCCTTGCCGCGCGGGGTGTCGTGGATGCTCGTCATCAGCTGAAAAAGGGTGGTCTTGCCGCTGGAAGGAAGGCCGATCAACGCCGCACGAAGCATGAGCGTTCAGCCTATCAGCGTAGAGGCGAGTCGTTAGACCCACCTTGAGTCGCTCCGTCACCGCGGTCTAACCCCGGAACCCGGCCTCGCCGGCGTCCGACCCTGACACACGCCGTTATCGGGGCCTGACCCCAAAGCGAAATTAAGACGAAAATCACACTCAAATGCAGATCTGTGAACGATTTGGCGGTTGACAGCGGAATGAGTGCGGTTCTACTATCCGTGTGGATTTTTGTGGACCAAAGTGGACCAAAAGAGCCTGCGGGGGAGCGCCCCGACTCGTGTCGACGACAAAGGGCGGTTGAAGATTCCGACCCTCTTTCGAACGCTGGTCCAGGACCAGCGGGGGCCCGACGTCTTCGTCACCAGCGTTACCGGCGAATCGGTTCGCATTTATCCGATGAGCGTCTGGCTGCAGGTGGAAGAGCGGCTCTCGAAAATGCCGCCGAACCATCCGTCCCGCCTCAAGTTTCTCGATCGCGTCAGCTACTACGGCCAGGAAAGCGAGCTGGATGGCCAGGGGCGCATCGTCGTGCCGCAGCAGTTGCGCGAGAGCGCGTCCATCGTCGGCGATGTGCGGGTGTTCGGCAAGATCGATTATCTCGAGGTGTGGAACGAAGAGCGCTTCGCGCAGAAGCTGTCGCGGGACCAGTGGACCGACGAGGACGGGTTGAAGCTCGCCGAGCACGGGATATGACCATTGGCTCCTCAAGGCTCAGGGCCTAAGGGGATCCGACGTGAGCCCCTCGATTGACGGTGCGAGCGCTCTTGCTTAAACCCGGAGCCATGAGCCTTGAGCCAAGTTCACGAGCCCGTCATGGTGGCGGAAGTGATCGAGCAGCTGGAGCCCGGGCGCGGCGGCGTGTTTGTCGACTGCACGGTGGGTCTCGGCGGACATGCGCGGGCGCTCATCGAAGCGGGCGCGTCGCGCCTGATTGGACTTGATCGCGATCCCGCTGCGGTAGCGGCAGCGCGGGACGCGCTCAGCGGGTTCGGCGATCGCGTCGAAGTCGTACACGCCGACTATCGACGGGTGGCCGCGGTGCTCGATGAGCGCGGCGTGGCGAAGGTAGACGGCGTGCTCGCGGATCTTGGCGTGTCGTCGATGCAGCTCGATGCGCCGGGTCGAGGGTTCAGTTTTCGGCAGGACGATCCGCTCGACATGCGGATGGACACGACGGCCGGTCCCACGGCCGCCGAAGCCCTCCGCGACGTGGACGAGCGGACGCTCGCGGACGTGATTTACGAGTTCGGCGAAGAGCGTCATTCACGGCGCGTCGCCCGGGCCATCGTCGCCGCACGCGAGCGGGGTTCGATCGAGACGACCGGGCAGCTCGCCGAGATCGTGCGGCGGGCGATTTCGCGCAAGGGGTACACGCGAATCGATCCGGCGACGCGGACGTTTCAGGCGATTCGCATCTGGGTCAACCGCGAACTCGAGGGGCTCGACAGCTTTCTCGGCGCGGCGGCGCGGCGGCTGGCAGACGGGGGACGCATGGCGGTGATCACGTTTCATTCGCTCGAAGACCGGATCGTGAAGCACACGCTGCGCGCACTGGCGGCTGAACATGCCGGACTGCGCATTCGCACCAAGCGCCCGCTCGTGCCGAGCGAGGCGGAAATCGGACGCAACCCGCGGGCGCGAAGCGCGAAGCTTCGCGCCGTGGAGATGGGACACGCGCTATGAGCGGCGAATTCGAGTACGCAATCAAGAAGGACGTCCGCAACAACCCGATCGTCCGCGAAGTCGATCGGGAGCGGCACCACGAGATGTGGCGTTCGGTTGGCGTTGGCGTGTTCCTCGTTGCGGTGCTCCTCTTCTCGGCCTGGCAGCATTTCGAACTACTGCGTCACGGTTACCGCATCGAAGAGATGCAGAAGGAGCGAGCCGCAGAGGAGGAGATCAACCGACACCTCCGTCTGGAGATCGACACGCTGCGGTCACCGGCACGCATCGAGCGTCTGGCGACGCAGCGTCTCGGAATGGTGACGCCGAAAGCTGACGATGCCACCGTGATTGAGCGCGTGACGTCCACGCCGCCGCCGCCGAAATCGGTCGTCGCCAGGCGCTGAATCGCGAAAGAACCGTGACCCAAATGCCCTTCGATGCCGCTCAGGGCAAACCCTTCGACTCCGCTCAGGGCAAGCCCGCGAACGCCTGGCGCGCAACGCTGAAGAGCCGCATCGTCGTGGCCGCCGTCGGGCTGTTCCTTTGGTCGACCGCTATCGAAGCGCGCCTCGTGTACTTGCAGGTCTTCCGCCATGCGGAGCTCGCGGCGCGTGCGGAGCGACAGCAGCTCCGTACGGTTGCGGCATCCGGCAAGCGCGGCGAAATTCTCGATCGCGAAGGTCACGTGTTTGCCTACAGCGTCGACGCCGACTCGATTTACGCGGTGCCGACGGAAATCGCTGATCCCGCGAAGGCGGCAAGCTCGCTGTGCGGCGCGCTCGGCGACTGCACGTTTGCCGACCGGCAGGCGTTAGCGGAGCGGATCCGCCGCGGCCGCGCGTTCGTGTATGTGCGCCGGCAGGTCACCCCAGATCAGGCGCGACGGGTCGCGGCGCTCGAGCTCGAGGGCGTCGGTTTCATGAAGGAAAACCGCCGGTTCTATCCGAACAAGGAACTGGCGGCCCATCTGCTCGGCTACGTCGGCGTCGACAACAATGGTCTCGCCGGCGTCGAAGCCACGTATGACAATTTGATCAAGGGACACGCCGGCACGGTGCTTATTCAGACCGACGCCAAGCGGCACGCATTCAGCCGGGTCGAACGTCCGTCGACGACGGGCGCTGACCTCGAGCTGACGATCGACCAGTACCTGCAGCATATCGCCGAGCGTGAGCTGCAGGCCGGGGTCGAGTACGCCGGCGCCGAAGGCGGTTCGGCGATGGTGATGGATCCGGCGACAGGCGAGATTCTTGCGCTCGCCAGCTACCCGACCTTCAATCCCAACGCGTATCGAAACGTTCGCGACGAGGCGCGACGAAACCGCGCCATTCAGGATCTCTACGAGCCCGGGTCGACCTTCAAGATCGTCACCGCGTCAGCGGCGCTCGAACAGAAGCTCGTCAAGCCGAACGATTGGATTGACACCAATCCCGGCGTCATCAGGTTCGGCGCTCGTGTTATCGACGAGGACAAACACCATAACTACGGCGTCCTGACGTTCACCGACGTTCTCGTCAGGTCCAGCAATGTCGGCGCCATCAAGATCGGCCTTCGCGTCGGCGCCGAGCGTCTCGGCCTGTACGCGCGCCGCTTTGGCTTCGGCCGTCCAACGTCTCCCGATTTTCCATCCGAGAGTCCCGGCATTCTGTGGGATCCCGCCCGTCAGACAGAGAGCGCGTTAGCGTCGATGTCGATGGGCTACCAGGTCGGCGTGACGCCGCTGCAGATGGCGTCGGCTGTCAGCTCGGTTGCCAACGGTGGCGAGCTGGTACAGCCTCGCGTGATCCGCGCGGTCATTCGCGACGGCGTCCGGAAGCCGGTGCCGCGCAAGGTCCTTGGGCGCACGGTCGACGCCGCGACGGCGGCCGAGGTGACGTCGATCATGGAAGCGGTCATCGAACGCGGCACGGGCCAGACGGCTCAGATCGACGGCTACACGGTCGCGGGCAAGACGGGAACCGCGCAAAAAGTCGAGAACGGACGTTACTCCAACACCGACTACAACGTGTCCTTTGTTGGATTCGTTCCGTCCCGCAAGCCCGCCTTCACGATTGTTGTCGTCGTCGATTCGCCACACAGAGTGCCGCCCTACGGCGCGACGGTCGCGGCGCCAATCTTCCAGCGCATCGCAGCCGCCGCGTTGCGCCAGTACGGAGTGCCGCGATCGTTGAATCCAGCTCCTCCCGTCCTCGCCGTTCGCCGCGACGCCGACGATGTACACGAGCAGCCGACATCGACCGCAGGCGTCGGTCCGAACATCGTCACGCTCGCGGGTGGTGAGCACTCGGCTGCGGCCGTGTTTCCCGACATGCGTGGCCTCAGCGCGCGGGACGCACTTCGAATGCTGGCGCGGCTGGGCATGACGGCGCGGCTCAATGGCGCGGGCGTGGTCGTCAAACAACTCCCCGAAGCGGGCGCGCCGATTGACCGCGAAAGCGCAGCGACGCTCTGGCTGGAACGGCAACAGGATTCGGCGCCATGACCGTTGGCGAGTTGCTTTCGGCGTTGACACGCGACCCGAACGGAGAGCAGGTCGCCCTGCTGGCCGATGCTGCGCTGGATGTGCGGTGCACCGGCGTCGAATACGACTCGCGCAAAGCAAAGCCTGGCTCTGTATTTGTTGCACTCCCCGGACAGAAAGCCGACGGTGTCGCATTCGTGCCCCAGGCTCTCGCATCGGGAGCAGTGGCGATTGTGTCCGAGCGTTCGCGGCCCGAACACGTCGCCGCACCGTGGATTGCAGTCCGCAACGCGCGTCTCGCACTCGCGCACCTGGCTGCGGAGTTTTTCGGCCATCCCAGCCGGCAGATGACGGTGGTCGGCATCACCGGGACCAACGGCAAGACGACGACGAGCTATCTGCTGCAGGCAATTTTCGAAGCCGCGGGCACGCCGTGCGGGCTGATGGGCACCGTCGCATATCGCATCGGCGACCGCCAGATTGCCGCCACACGTACGACACCCGAAGCGCCGGACGTTCAGCTGTTGATGCGGCAAATGCTCGACGCGGGATGCCGGGCCTGCGTCATGGAAGTGTCGTCGCACGCGCTCGCGATGCACCGCGTCGATGGAATTCACTTTGCTGCCGGAGTGTTCACCAACCTGACGCGAGACCATCTCGATTTCCACCAGGACATGGAGTCCTATTTCGCGGCAAAACGGAGGCTGTTCGAAATTCTTCCGGCCGACGCACCGGGCGTGATCAATGTCGACGATCCGCGAGGCGCGTCGCTGGTGGACATGGCGCAGCGCCCCGTGACCTACGCGATCAATCGGGACGCGGATGTGACGCCGGGCCCGCTCTCGTTCGGCCTGGATGGTTTGACGTTCGACGCGCGAACGCCGCACGGCCTTGCGCAGGTCGAGTCGAAGCTGGTGGGAAGGCCGAATGTCTACAACATCCTCGCGGCGGTTGCGACGGCGGCGGCGCTTGGCGTCGGCATCGGCGCGATCGAGAAAGGTCTCCACAGCCTTGCCGGCGTTCCCGGGCGGTTCGAGCTGGTGTCTTCGGCGGGTGACGACATCACCGTCGTGGTTGATTACGCGCACACCGATGACGCACTGCGAAACCTGCTCGAGACGGCTCGGCCGCTCGCATCACGGCGCCTCATCACCGTGTTCGGCGCCGGCGGCGACCGGGACCGGACCAAGCGTCCTTTGATGGGCATGGTGGCGGCGCGAATGAGCGACGTCGTCGTGATCACGTCGGACAATCCGCGAACCGAGGATCCGCTGCGGATCATCGAAGAGGTCAAGCTCGGGGCCGAGCCCGAGATGCGTCAGGGGAACGCGGAGGTTGTCGCGATGCCGGATCGGCGCGCAGCCATTCTGCACTCGATCGATCGCGCATCGACTGGCGACGTCGTGCTCATTGCGGGAAAAGGACACGAGAAGTACCAGGAGATCGGCGGACGCGTAACGCCGTTCGACGACGTGGCGGTGGCTCAAGAGGCGTTGGAGGCGCGGCGCGACAAGCCGCGGGTCGGGTGAGCGCGCTGCTGATGACCGTCGGGTGGCTGGCGGCCGCGGTCGCCGGCCGAATCGTGTCGGGCGATCCCGATCAGGTCGTCGGCAACATCGTCACGGACTCGCGATCGCTGCAGCCGGGCGACTTTTTCATCGCGCTGCGCGGCGCGCGATTCGACGGGCATGATTTCGTCGACGAGGCTCTTCGTCGCAGGGCATTGGGGGCTCTCGTCGATGTACGGCGCCCCTTCACGGGGCGCCAGACCGGCGAGGCGGGGCGTGAAGCCGCGCCCCACACCCCAGCGATCGTGGAGGTTGGCGACACGACCGTCGCATTGCAGGACCTGGCGCACGCGGTCCGGGAAGCCACCGAGACGAAGGTGATCGCCATTACCGGCAGCGCGGGGAAGACGACGACGAAAGACACGGTCTCGGACTTCCTCTCGGAGTCGTACCGCGTCGTGAAGAACAAGGGGAATTTGAACAATCACATCGGCCTGCCGCTCTCGCTGATGCAGCTGCGCGACAGGCCGGACGTCGCGGTGATGGAACTGGGGATGAATCACGCCGGGGAGATCAGCGCGCTTGTGGCGATTGCCGATCCCGACGTGCGCGTGTGGACGAACGTCGGCGACGCGCATCTCGGCTTCTTTGCATCCGCTGACGCGATTGCGGATGCGAAGGGAGAGATTCTCGAGCGCGCAGAGCCGCACGACGTGCTCGTCTGCAACGCCGACGATCCCCGCGTGATGGCGCGCGCGTCCCGGTTTGCGGGACGTATCGTCGCATTCGGCGAAGCGGACGGTGCGTCGGTCCGCGCCACCGACATCGAGGATCTCGGCCTCCGGGGGATGCGCGCACGAGTCGTCAGCCCGTCCGGCGAGCGGCTGATTGAAACGCCTCTGCTTGGCCGCGGCAACCTCGCCAATGTACTTGCGGCAACCGCCGTGGCAGTGGAGTTCGGGATCTCGCTGGATGCGATTGCCGCGCGTGCGGCCCGCTTGCGGCCCTCCGACCGGCGTGGCGCCGTTCACCAGCTGCGCGGCGGCGTCATGCTGGTAGACGACTCGTACAACTCGAGTCCATCGGCGTTGAAACGGGCGCTCGACGTCATCGCGAAAGAACCGCGCGCCACGCGCAAGGTCGCGGTGCTCGGCGAGATGCTCGAGCTCGGCGCCTTCAGCGTCGACCTGCACATGGATGCCGGCCGCGCCGCCGCCGCCGCCGGGCTCGATGCGCTCTTTGTCGTTGGCGGCGAACCCGCGCGCGCCCTTGGCCAAGGGGCGATTGCCGCGGGGATGCCTCCGGACCGCGTGACGTTCTTCGATCAGAGTGCGGCCGCCGCGCCCGCGATCGCAGCGGCTCTCCGAACCGGCGACGTCGTGCTTGTGAAGGGCTCGCGCGGCACTCGTACAGACCTGATCGCGGATCGGATTGCGGAGGCATTCGGCTGATGCTGCTATACCTCCTCTATCCGCTCCACACCTACGCGACGATCTTCAACGTCACACGGTACATCACGTTCAGGACCGCGGCAGCGAGCCTGACCGCGCTGGCGCTCAGCCTCGCACTCGGTCCGTGGATGATTCGAAAGCTGCGCGATTTCCAGATCGGCCAGGTGATTCGACAGGAAGGACCGCAGTCGCATCGCGCGAAGGCGGGAACGCCGACGATGGGCGGGCTGCTGATCCTGACGTCGGCGCTGGTGCCGACGCTCCTCTGGGCGGACTTGTCGAACCCGTACGTCTGGATTGCGGTGCTCGCGACGGCGGCGTTCGGCGGCGTCGGTTTCACGGACGACTATCTGAAGATCGTCCGCCGCTCGCACCACGGACTGCTGCCCCGCTACAAGATGGGCCTCCAGATCGTCGTCGCGCTCGCGGTTGGCGTCGCCGTGCTCTCTTTGTCGCAGCAGAATCCGCCGCTCTACAACACGCGGCTGATCTTTCCGTTCTTCAAAAACCTGATCCCCGACCTGGGCTGGTTGTACGTCGCCTTCACCGTGCTCGTCCTCGTCGGCGCCAGCAACGCGGTGAACCTGACCGACGGCCTCGACGGACTTGCCATCAGCACGTTCGCGGTTTCAGCCGCCGCATTTACCGCGCTCGCCTACGTCACCGGGCACGCGGTGCTCGCGCAGTATCTGTTGCTCGTTCGGTTTGCTCCGGCAGGAGAGCTGACAGTCTTCTGCGGAGCTCTGGTCGGTGCGAGCCTGGGATTCCTTTGGTACAACTCGTACCCGGCCGACATCTTCATGGGCGATGTCGGATCGCTGGCACTCGGGGGTGCGCTGGGAACCGTCGCGATCCTCATCAAGCAGGAATTGCTGCTTCCGATCGTCGGCGGCGTGTTCGTCATCGAAGCGCTCTCCGTCATCATCCAGGTCGCCTCCTTCAAGCTCACCGGTCAGCGGGTGTTCAAGATGGCGCCGATTCACCATCACTTCGAACTGATTGGATGGAGTGAACCGAAGGTGATCGCGCGCTTTCTCATCATGGCGATCATCTTTGCGTTGTTCAGCCTGACAACGCTGAAGCTGCGGTGATGGTGTGGATGCGACTGGCTTCTCGGTGCGTGGACGTCGAGTGCTGGTGGTTGGCGCCGCACGCAGTGGCGTCGCGGCCGCAGCGCTCGCGGCGAGGCGGGGGGCGGATGTGACGCTCACCGAAATGCGGGAGACGTTCGATGCGGCGGACCGCCTGAGAACAGAGGGAGTTCACCTCGAGCTCGGCGGCCACACGGTCGAGACGTTCACGTCGGCCGATTTGATCGTGACCAGTCCCGGCGTTCCCGTGGAGCAGCCGGTATTCGATGCGGCGCGCGCGCGGGACGTCGAGATTATCGGTGAGCTCGAGTTCGCCTGGCGATTCGTGAAGGGTCCAGTGATTGCGATCACCGGAACCAAAGGCAAGTCGACGACGACGACGCTCATTGGCCGGATGCTGGAGGCCGCCGGCAGAAAGACATTGGTTGGCGGAAATATCGGGACACCCTTGAGCGCCCAGGTCGATCAATCAACATCGGACACGATCCACGTCGTCGAGACGAGCAGCTTCCAGCTCGAGACCACGACGACCTTCCATCCGTGGATCGCCGTGTGGCTCAACTTTGCCGCCGACCATCTGGATCGCCATCCGTCGGAGGACGCGTATGCGGCCGCGAAGGCGCGCATCTTCGCGAACCAGAATCAGAACGACTGGGCGGTCCTCAACGCGGACGACCATGAAGTCATCCGGCGGGCGCGCGGAACGTCCCCGCGTCAAGTGCTGTTTTCGCTCGAAGGCGTCATCGACGACGGATTCGTTGTCGATGGCGCGGAGATCGTGCACCGCACAGGTACCGATGTCGAGCGTCTGATTCCGGTCGCGGCCGTGGAGCTGACCGGCCGCCACATGTTGAACAACGTGCTCGCGGCGGTGGCAGCGATCGACCTCGCCGGCGTGCGGCCCCAATCAATGCTCGCGGCGCTGCGCGGATTTCACGGCCTCCCACACGTCATGGAGCCCGTGGGCGAAATTGCCTCGGTCCGGTTCGTCAACGATTCCAAGGCAACCAATGTCGAGGCTGCGCGGCGCTCCATTGAAAGCTTCGATGGTGGCGTCGTCGCCATCATCGGCGGCCGCTACAAAGGCGGTGACTTTGGCGATCTGCGCGGCGCGCTGACATCGCGCGGTCGCGCGGTCGTCGCGATCGGCGAGGCGGCTGGGCGCGTTCGAGCTGCGCTCGAAGGCACAGTGCCGGTCATGGACGCGACGTCGATGGCGGAAGCCGTCCTGCGGGGATACCAGGCCGCACGCCAAGACGGCGTCGTGCTGTTGGCGCCCGCGTGTTCGAGCTTCGACTGGTTTCGCGATTACGCGGAACGCGGAGACGTGTTCAAGGAGGAAGTGCGTCGCCTTCGCGAGCGCGTCGGCCAAGCAGGGAGGGAAGAGCGGAAGCCGTGAGCTGTCGTCAGTCGGCTCGGGCGAGTGGGAGCCTACCGCTGGGAACGCAGACTACCCCGGTCTGCGAGGTGGGTGTCCCATTCCACGTGCCGGCTGGCGACTGCTGACCGCTTCCGCCTTCGTCCGCCTTTGCGCTGTGCGCTTCGGCGAGACAGGCCCGCGATCTTAGCGGATCCGCGGCCGTAACGGGCGGGCACGCGATGGTTGCGTGCAAATGGGTTTCGGTGGATGCCGGACGGTTCTTTACCAGGTGGCAGGTGGCAGGTGGCAGTGAGCAGGGGCAGGCAACGCTGCGCGGCGGGCAAAAGCAGTGTCCTGGCGACTGCCCTCTGCTTACCGCCAACTCGAAGGGGCTGAGTGGCTCGTAAGCTCAAGGTCGACAAAGTGCTGTTCACTGCGACGCTGCTGTTGATTTGCATCAGCGTCGTCATGGTGTACAGCGCCTCGGCCGTCGTGGCGCTGGAGCGGTATCAACAGCCGTACCTCTTCCTGACGAAGCAGGCACTCTGGAGTGCGCTCGGCCTTGCGGTGCTCGTCATGGCCGCGCGGATCGACTATCGGACATATCGCAACGAAGCGTTCATCTGGTGCCTGCTCGCGCTCGTGGTGCTGATGCTGGTCGCGGTCCTGTTCAGCGCGCCGGTCAATGGCACACGCCGATGGTTCGGGGTAGGTGGCCTCGGGATTCAACCGTCCGAACTGGCGAAGATCGCATGCGTCTTCTTCACGGCGCTGATGCTCGAACGGCGCATGCATCGCATCGACGATCTTTCCTACTCGCTCCTGCCTATCAGCCTGATCGTCGGCCTGGTTGTCGCACTCATTCTGCTGCAGCCCGACTTCGGCACGTCGATCTCGCTCGTGCTGGTCGTTGCGGTCATGGTGTTCGCGGCTGGCCTGCACTACCGCTACTTCGTCGGGCTTGCCCTCATTGCGCTTCCCGCCATTTATCTAGTGCTCGTCGCGGCTCCGTACCGTCGGCGTCGTCTGCTCGCGTTCTGGGATCCATGGGCCGATCCGCTTGGCGACGGTTTCCAGATCATTCAATCACTCGTCGCCGTCGGAACCGGCGGTGTCTTCGGCCGCGGCCTGATGGCCGGCGTGCAGAAGCTGTTCTACCTGCCGGAGCCGCATACCGACTTCATCTACGCCGTCATCAGCGAGGAGCTCGGGTTGATTGGCGCGACCGCCATCCTCCTCTGCTTTTGTGTCATCGCGTGGCGCGGCCTGCGCATTGCGCTGCGCGCCGAAGACACGTTTGGCTCGTTTGTCGCCCTCGGGTTGACGACGATGATCGCGGCGCAGGCGATGGTCAACATCAGCGTGGTGCTCGGGTTGATGCCGACCAAAGGGATTCCGCTTCCGCTGGTCAGCTTTGGCGGATCGTCGCTGTTGATCAACTTGCTTGGCATGGGTGTGCTGCTCAACATCTCGCAGCACGAGACGAAAGAGGCATGAACGGGTGCGCACATGAGCCTCTCGGTTCTCATTGCCGGTGGTGGCACCGGCGGACACCTGTATCCCGGGATCGCGGTCGCGCGGGAGATCGTCGCGCGGGTACCCGCTGCGCAGGTCACGTTCGTTGGAACGGCGGCCGGTATCGAGTCGCGTGTGATTCCCCGGGAAGGCTTCGCGCTCGAGACGATTCGAAGCGCTGGTTTGAAGGGGAAGTCCGTTGCATCACTTGCCCGCGGCATTGCGCTGCTGCCGGCGAGCGCCATCGACGCATGGGGAGTTATCTCCCGGCGCCGGCCGTCGATCGTGATCGGTGTCGGTGGCTACAGCTCGGGTCCGGTGGTGCTGCTCGCAGCGCTTCGGGGCGTCCCCACGATGCTGATGGAACAGAACGCCATGCCTGGCGTGACCAACCGTCTGCTCGCGCGGTTCGTCAGAGCGGCGGCGATCACCTACGACGAGAGTTCGCGCTTCTTTGCAGGTCGGGCATTTCTCGCGGGCAATCCGGTACGGCCGGAATTTCTCGGAGGGGAGCATGACAAACACGGTTCGCCGCGCGGCATCGATGACCGGCGCGCGGCTCGGGTCCTAGTCTTTGGCGGCTCTCAGGGCGCGCACGCGATCAACGTGGCCATGGTGGAGGCAGCGCCGCGGGTGGTTGCCGCCGCACCAGGTCTGGAGATTACGCATCAGACCGGAGAGCGCGATCTGGACATGGTCCGCGACGGCTACCGGCGCGCAGGTGTTCAGGCCCGGGTCGAACCGTTTCTCTACGCCATCGACCGCGAGATGAAAGCCGCCGACCTCATCGTGTGTCGGGCCGGTGCCACAACGCTCGCGGAGCTGACCGCCGCAGGACGTCCGTCGATTCTGATTCCGCTGCCGACGGCAACCGACGACCACCAGCGGAAGAACGCCGAGGCACTGGTCGTCAAGGGTGCGGCGCGGATGATCGAACAGGGTTCGCTGACCGGTGACGTGCTCGCATCGGAGATCGTGGCACTGGCTGGCAACGACGCCGAGCGCACGGCGATGAGCGCTGCGGCGCGCCGCACGGCAAAGCCCGATGCGGCGAAGGTCATCGTGGATCGGATCCTGGAACTTGCTCGGGAGCACTAGGCGGATTCATTTCGTGGGGATCGGTGGCATCGGCATGAGCGGGATCGCTGAGCTGCTGGCGAATCTCGGCTTCGAGGTGAGCGGGTCGGATCTGAAGCGGTCAGCGACGGCCGCCCGGCTGGCGGAGAAGTTCGGTGTGAAGGTGCACGAGGGGCATCGCGCGGAAAACGTCGGTGAGGCGCAGGTGGTCGTCTTCTCGTCCGCGGTGCGCCCGGGCAATCCCGAGATCGTCGAGGCGCTGCGGCGCGGGATTCCGGTGATTCCGCGCGCCGAGATGCTCGCCGAACTGATGCGGCTGCGCTTCTCGATCGCGGTCGCCGGCTCGCACGGCAAGACGACGACGACGTCGATGATCGCGGTGGCGCTCGAACGGGCGGGTGTCGATCCGACGGCGGTGATCGGCGGCCGGTTGAGTGCGTTCGGGAGCAACGCGAGGCTGGGCCGCGGCGAGTACCTGGTTGCGGAAGCGGATGAAAGCGATCGCTCGTTCCTGATGCTCTACCCGACGATCGCCGTCATCACGAATATCGACCGCGAGCACATGGAGAGTTACGGAAGCTTTGCCGAGCTCCAGCAGGCGTTCGTCGACTTCGCGAACAAGGTGCCGTTTTACGGCAGCGTCGTCGCCTGCGCGGATGACGAGGCGATTGCCGCGATTCTGCCGCGGATCAACAGACCGCTGCTCACCTACGGGCTGGAGGGGCGGGAAAGGCGGGAGAGGCTGGAGGGGGAACGGCGTAAGGGCGTTCACGTCGAAGCGAGCGACATCGAGATCGGCGCCTTTGGAGGCCGTTGTGTCGTGTACGTGAGCAACCACGCACGCCGCGATCGTCTCGGCGAACTCCGCCTCGCCATTCCCGGACGCCACAATCTCCAGAACGCGCTGGCCGCGGTTGCCGTCGCGGATCGACTTGGCATTCCGTTCAGCGACGTCGCATCGGCGCTCGCCGACTTCCACGGCGCGGAGCGCCGATTTGAACGTCACGGCGAAGCCGGCGGCGTGCTCGTCGTCGATGACTACGGTCACCACCCAACGGAGATTGCCGCGGTACTTGCGGCGGCTCGGGCGACGCTTGGACGCCGGCTCGTCGTTGCCTTTCAACCGCATCGATTCACACGGACGCAGCAGCTGCTCGACGCCTTTGGGCCGGCGCTCCGCGATGCGGACGAAATCGTCCTGACCGACATCTATGCCGCGAGCGAGGAACCGATTGCCGGCGTGACCATCGAGGCGCTCGCGGATGCGGTTCGCAGCGGATCAGGGCGGCCGGTCCACGTCGCCAAGCACCTCGACGCAGTGATTCCAGAGCTTCTCAGGATTGTTCGGCCGGGTGATGCGGTGTTGACGCTCGGCGCTGGCTCAATCGGGCTGATCCCACCCCGATTGATCGAGGCGTTGAAGGGGGTCGACCTGCCGGTCGGCCCCTACGAGAAAAGGAGGGACGGCTGATGCCGGTCTCTGCACCGTCCGATCGTCGTTTCCGCCGCGCCCACCTCACCCCGGCACGCCGGGCGCGGTTTCTGCGCCTGTCATGGCGGACAGCGGTACGTGCGGCGCTGGTGCTGGCCACCGTTGTTTCTGTCGGCTACTACGTCGCGCGGCAAGTGCTGGCCGCCGACGCGCTCACGATCAGCCGCATCACCGTCAGCGGCAATTCGCGTCTGTCGAAAGGAGAAGTCGTCGCGCTGCTCGACGGCATCCGCGGCGCGAACATGCTCACCGTCGATCTCGACGAGTGGCGCCGGAAGCTTCGCAGCTCGCCGTGGGTTGCCGATGCAGCGATGCGCCGTGTCCTGCCAGGTACGGTCGCCGTTGCCATCTCCGAGCGCCAGCCGATGGGCATCGGCCGCATCAACGGTGATCTCTACCTGGTCGACGACCGCGGCGGCGTCATCGACCAGTTCGGTCCCAACTACGCGGAGTTCGATCTGCCGATCATCGATGGTCTGGCGCCACGCGATAACGCGACGTTGATCGACCCCTCACGCGCGAGGCTCGCGGCACGTGTGCTGGCCGCGCTGCAGGCGCGGCCGGATCTCGCCCGACGCGTCTCGGAAATCGACGTCAGCGACGACCGCGACGCCACGCTGATCCTGAAGGGCGACACGGCGCTGGTGCGCGTCGGCACCGAGCAGTTCGTCGAGCGGCTGCAGTCCTACGTGGATCTCGCGCCGGCGCTGCGCGACCGGGTCGCGGCAATCGACTCGGTGGACCTGCGTTTCGATCAGCGTGTGTACGTCAGGCCGGTAGCGAAGAGAGGGAATTGATGGCGCGAAGAGAACGCTACCTGGTCGGCCTTGACGTCGGCACCTCCCGCGTGACGGCGGTCGTCGGCGAAAGCAGGGACGACGGGACGCTCGACATCGTCGGGATCGGCACCGCTGAATCGCGAGGCATCAAACGCGGCGTCGTCGTCAACGTCGATGCGGCCGTCGATTCGATCAAGAAGACGATCGAGGAAGCGGAGCTGATGGCCGGCGTCGAAATCGACTCGGTCCATCTCGCCCTCTCCGGGCCGCACATCAAAGGGTTCAACAGCCGCGGCGTCATCGCGGTCGCGGGAAAGAACCGTGAAATTACCCGCGACGACGTGCGACGGGCGATCGACGCGGCGAAAGCGGTAGCGCTACCGGCAGGTCGCGAGATCGTGCACGTGTTGCCGCAGGATTTCGTCGTCGACGAGCAGGATGGCATCGGCGCGCCCGTCGGGATGACCGGAGCGCGGCTCGAAGTCAACGTCCACATCGTCACCGGCGCAACGTCCTCTGTGCAGAACCTCATCGCCTGCGCCAATCGCGCTGGTGTCACCGTGACAGACACGGTCATCGAGCAGCTTGCGGCGTCCGAGGCGGTGCTCTCCCCCGACGAGAAAGAGCTCGGCGTCGCGCTCGTCGATATTGGCGGCGGTACCGCAGACCTCGCCATCTTCGAGCGCGGCAGCCTGTGGCATACGGGCGTCGTCGCGGTGGGCGGCGACCATTTCACCAACGACATCGCCGTCGGCCTGCGCACGCCGATTCCGGACGCGGAAAAGGTGAAGCGGAAGAGTGGCTGCGCCTTGTCGTCGATGGTTGACGAAGACGACACCATCGAGGTGGCCAGCGTCGGCGGCCGCAAGCCGCGGCTGATGGCGCGGCGGATTCTGTCCGAGATTCTCCAGCCGCGCGCGGAAGAGATCTTTCATCTCGTCTGGGACGAGATTGGCCGCGCCGGGTACGAGAAGGCGCTCAACTCGGGAATCGTGCTCACCGGCGGCGGCTCGATTCTCGAAGGGATGCCGGAGATTGCCGAGCAGATTTTCGATCTGCCAGTTCGGCGCGGCGCGCCCGTGGACGTAGGCGGGCTGACAGATCACGTGAGCAGTCCGGCGTTTGCGACCCCCGTCGGGCTCGTGCTCTATGCGCACCGGAATCGCGAGCCCGAGCCCGCTCGCGTCGGCGCGGGGGCGTTCGGCCGGATGGCGGGGAAGCTACGCGGGATCTTCAAGGAATTCTTTTGATCTGCCGGGTCCAACAGGACCCGGCCTACGCGGGTTGAACTACGGATTGGGTCAGGAGGCGAGATGAAAAAGCTTGATCAGCGCGAGGGACAGGACCTGCGGTTGACACTCGAGCAAGGAGTGCGCCGCGGCGCCAAGATCAAAGTGATCGGTGTCGGCGGCGGCGGGAGCAATGCCGTCAACCGCATGGTGGAAGTCGGCCTGAGCGGCGTGGAATTTATCGTCGCCAACACCGATGCGCAGGCGCTCGATCACAGCCGCGCTGCGATCAAGCTGCAACTGGGACAGAAACTGACGAAAGGTCTGGGCGCCGGCGCCGATCCCAATGTCGGACGCCAGGCCGCGCTCGAAGACACGGACATGATCATTCAGGCGCTGTCAGGCGCCGACATGATCTTCGTGACGACGGGTCTCGGCGGCGGCACGGGAACCGGCGCGGCCCCGGTGATCGCGAGCCTTGCGTGCGAGCTCGGCGCGCTGACGATCGGCGTCGTCACCAAGCCGTTTCGATTCGAAGGCAAGCGGCGATCGCAGCATGCCGAGGCCGGCCTCGAAACGCTGCGCGAGTGCGTCGACACCATCATCACGATTCCCAACGAGCGCCTGCTGACCGTCGTCGATCGCCGCACGACCATGACCGAGGCGTTCGGGCTGGCCGACGACGTGCTGCGTCAGGCCATCCAGGGCATCTCGGACCTGATTCTGGTGCCGGGATTGATCAATCTGGACTTCGCCGACGTGCGAACGATCATGTCGGGCATGGGTGTCGCGATGATGGGTACCGGCGTTGCGGATGGTGATGCACGCGCGATGCAGGCCGCGCAGCGGGCGGTGTCGAGTCCGCTACTCGAGGACAGCTCGATGCATGGGGCGCGAGGTGTGATCATCAACGTGACCGGCGGGCCCGACATGTCGCTGATGGAAGTCAACGAAGCGTCGTGCGTCATTCAGGAGGCCGCGCACGAGGACGCCAACATCATCTTCGGCGCGGTCATCGATCCGAACATCTCCGGCAGGCTGAAGATCACGGTAATCGCGACCGGTTTCGATCGCGCTGGCAGCGCGCGTCACGTCCCCGCGGCGGCGCTGCCGACGCCGACTGATCTCACCAGCTACACCGCGCATCTCGCTCGTGCGGAAGCGGCTCAGCCAGAGTTGTCGCATACGGTGACCAAGTCCGCGGCGCATGCGTCCGCGGCGAAGGACGCACCGTCAGCGTTCACGCTGCAGAGGCGGGCTCCGCTCGAGCTCACCTTGCCGCTGATGGCTGGGGCCGCCGAAGCGGGACGGGCGCGAGCGGCGAGCGGGGTGAATATGGCAGACGAGAGTGGCTTCGATGTGTCGTCGCCGCTCGACGTGCCCGCATTCCTGCGACGGCCAAATTGATGCCGTACACTAGGTAAACCCCAGGGACACGAGACCGCCGCCGTCGCAGGCGCAGTACGTGCACGGGTCCCCGGTGATCAGTTCCCATGCAGTCCTGGCAGCTGCGCGAGCGCGCCCGCGAGATCCTTGCGAAGGAAGTCGGCTACGTGTCGAAGCCGCACGGCGGACGTCTGCGCGTGGCGCTTGCGTTCCCGAACACCTACTTCGTCGGGATGTCCAACCTTGGTTTCCAGACGGTCTACAAGCTGTTCAACGCCGAGGACGACATCGTCTGCGAGCGTGTCTTTCTGCCGCCGAAGACGGAACTTGCCGCGCAACTGACCTCGGGCGCGCCGCTGATCACGATCGAATCGCAGACGCCGGTGAACGAGTTCGACGTGTTCGCGTTCTCCGTATCGTTCGAATGGGACTATACCAACGTCGTCACCCTGCTCCGGCTCAGCGGACTCAAGCCCCGCGCCGCAGCACGTACTGGTCGCGATCCTCTTGTCGTCATCGGAGGCGCGGTGACGTTCGTCAATCCTGAACCGCTTGCGCCGTTCGCCGATGTGATCGCCGCCGGCGAGGGCGAGGCGCTCATTCCGTCGCTGCTCACCGCGTTCAAAGGCGCTTCCGACCGCGACGATTTGCTCCGCCGCCTGGCTGCGGATCGCGGGTTCTATATTCCCGCTTTCTACGACGTGAGCCACGGCCCCGGCGGCAGCATCGAGGCGTTCGTGCCCCGGCCCGAGACCGGCGCCCCGCCCGTCGTGAAGAAGGCGGCGCTCAAGACGACGGACGCGGTCGATCCGCCCGCCACCACGATCTTCACGCCTGATACCGAGCTCGGCTCGCGTTTCCTGATCGAAGTGGTTCGGGGGTGCGCCAACCTGTGCCGCTTCTGCTGGGCGGGTTACAACTACCTTCCGGTTCGAGCCTTTTCGAAAGACCGGATCCTGCAGCTTGCCGGAAACGCGCGACAGCATTCGCACCGCGCCGGCCTTGTCTCCATCGCGCTGTGCGACCACCCGGACATCGAAGAGATTCTCACGCAACTGGTCGACATGGGCTACTCGATCAGCCCTGCCTCGCTTCGTCTCGACGATCTCACGCCGACGATTCTCGAGCTGCTCCGGAGAAGCGGCGAGCGCACGATTACGATCGCGCCTGAGACAGGATCTGATCGGCTGCGGCGTGTCATCAACAAGACGGTCACAAACGACGAAATTCTTGCGGCTGCGGAGATGATCTTCGCCAGCGGGTTCGACAACCTGAAGCTCTACTTCATGATTGGGTTGCCGACAGAAACCGATGACGATCTCGTCGCGATTCGCGAAATGACGGAGCAGTTTCGCGAAATCATGCTGCGCCACCAGCGCGGCCGCGGTCAGCTCGGCCGCATCGTCGGCAGCGTCAACCCGCTCGTGCCGAAGCCCGGAACGGCGTACCAGTGGCTGCCAATGGAAGACGATCGATCGATCGACCGCAAGATCAAGCGGATGCGATCGCTGATGGCCGGCATCGACAACGTCTACTTCAACATCAAGTCCGAACGGCATTCGTTCTATCAGGCGCTGCTGTCGCTCGGGGATCGGCGCGTGGCTGCTGCCATCGAAGCGGCTGAGCGCAACGGCGGAAACTGGCGGGCGGC
>Ga0207428_10000483_pt1 | contig 48023 bp, 46 predicted proteins | sample RhiMethybrSRZTD1_FD_187600 | JGI IMG/M metagenome (GOLD analysis project Ga0207428, IMG submission 187600) | Populus rhizosphere microbial communities from Tennessee, USA - Rhizosphere MetaG P. TD hybrid SRZTD1 (SPAdes) (version 3) | ecosystem: Host-associated > Plants > Roots > Rhizosphere >...
CGGCGGGTCGAAGCCCAGGAGCCGGGGAATCATGGCCGGGGGAACGGAGCGGATGTACTGCGCGGCGATCATCTCGTCGGAGAGGCCGCTCTGCGGAGATCGTCACGATGCTCGGGCGCGACCGCACCGTCGTAGGCGCGAGAGACCAAATGCGAGAGCCAGGGATTCACGCGCGCTCCTCGGCGATCACCGCCGCGGCGAGGAGCAGGGACAGGCCGGCATCCGATGGCCACGGTCGGCCGAGTTGGTCGAGGAGCGCCTCGATCTCGAGGCGGCTCACGCGGCGTCTCCGGTCACTGCCTCGCGGTGGCGCCTAAGCCAGGCCTCGAGCTCCGCGGCATCGAAGACGAGCGCGCGCCCGACCTTGAAGGCGGGGATCTGGTGCCGCTCGCGGAAACGTCGGTTCGCGAGGGAGCGCGGCTTGAGACCAACAATTCCCGCCGCGGCGTCCAGGCGGACTCGCGGCAATGCACCGTCCGACATAACCCCTCCTCGCCGCCAAACGCAAAGAGCCCGGCGGCAGTAGACGTGAAACTGTCCACTACCGCCGGGCCCCTAGCTGCAGCAGCCCCGCGCGGCTTGCGAGCGGCACGCGCGGCGAGGAGTAGTCCGACGAGGAACCAACGGGCGATTCGCACCAGGTAATCCCGCTCGGGGCCTGGCGATCCCCTCATCGGGGCGCCCGTCTATCCCAGTACTAGTGCGGGATGCTACGGTGCACCACTACATCATGTCAAGAGCAATCGCGTGCGACGAGCGTGCTCAGGCAAGAAAAAGCAAAACGCCCCGGCGGTAAACAGGGACGTTGAGGTGGCCTGAGAGAAGCGCTACGAGCTTTGCTTAGATGTGCTCTGCGTCCCGCCCTTGGGCGCCGGGGGCGGCGGGGGCACGATACGTACGTCGCCGCGACGAAGCATATCCGGCCGCGACGCCATTCGATCCTGCATCTTCGAGAGAGCCTCACTGGACTTCTTCATGGCACCTCCTATCTTACACGCTTCCAGCCGGATGGTGTGTCGTCTTCCCGGGGTAGGCAACGATCCTAGGCTGCGGCGCCATCTGGAGCACCATGAGGTCGATCGGGCCCCCACATGCCGGCGTCCCCGGAAGGAACCGATCCATCTGGATCTGAGCCGTGGCCACGAAGTGAGCAAAATGCATAGCGTCTTGGATGGGCATCGTCCAGAAGTTGATCTTTTCCAGGGGGGACGGGCGTTTCGATTTCAGCAGACCGTCCTGTAGATCCTCCGGCTTGATTCATCTGGAGGGCCGCCCCATAGGCAACCTCTGAGTGGAAGCCGTAGAGCAAGCCGAAGACCTCGTCGTAGGCGCCCTCAAGCCGGACGCCAGCACCCTGAAGGATCTCGGCAGTTACTGCCCCTGGACCGTTTAGGTCTATCCGCCACGCCCTAGGCGTCATTCGGTCGGGCCCAGGGGCGGCGATCAGAAGCGTGGGGCCGGGCCACTTGTCCTCGGTCGTTTTCTGCGTTTCCCAGAACTCACGTTTCCGCGCAACCATCTCATCCACGAGTTTGGCGATGTCTCCATCCTGAGTCGCTTGGTCTGACCAGCCCGGGAATCCACGGCTAGACATGAGATCCATCGCAGCAATGCGCCCAATATTGGCGTGCCCCGCAACCATGCACATCACGACGTTCGAGAGGTCGCACACTAGCTTGATGGCGTGGTCGTATGTTTGCTCGACCCACAGGGGTGAGCCGTCGGGCTTAACCCCGGCAATGCCGGTGGTAGTCACTTTGCTGTCGGCTGCAAAGACTACGGCTGATCCCGTTCGGACCGCGACTGCTATCGTCATCTGCCCTCCGCCGCCCATGCCATTTGTTGTGCCCGTGACTGTGCCCGCGAGCACCTGAAAACCGCCCCACCCTACCCCACGCCAGCCAAGTGGGCAAACGAAACCCCCCGAGAAGTAGCGAACTTCCCGAAGGGCTAGGGTCTGCTAGCGGGATTGACAGTCCAGTGTGCTAACCAGGCTGCACCACGAGCCCGAATCGGTACTTGGCGAGGTTACACGACACCCTGCGTCAGTGCAAGCATGCCGGGGTCTCGATGGCGCGGTGCTTCTAGCGTCCCAGGCGCACCTCGCGCCGCACGCCCCGCATGTCCATCTCGTACTCGAGGCCTTCGATCGGCGGACGGCTCAGGTACCAGTGCACGCCGTGGATGGCGGCGGGCCCCATGACGGCGAGCAGCTCGCGCTCGAGGAAGCCGCGAATGGGATGCGGCGTGTAGATGTCCACCGCCGTCACTTCCGCCCACGTGCTGCCGAGCCCGGCGAGGCGCTCGGCCTGGGTGGCCATGACGTACGCCGCCTTCTCCGCCATGGCCTCGGGTGAGGTGTCGCCGCGCCGCACGATATCGGCGGCAGTGCGGCCGCGGAGATCGCCCGACCCCGCCACGACGAACGTGGGCGGTCCCGGGTTCTGGCTGGGCACGGTGTAGGAGAAGCCGAATAGCGACGGCTCAGGCGGCGGCGCCACCACGGGCGCGACATTGGTGCGCGCGATGGGATTGACGCCCTCGACGAGAAGCCCCCAGCTCTCCAGAAGCTTGCGATAGGCGCCGTTGAACTCGTCGAAGCCGCCGAACGAGAACGGCCGCGGGCTCCGTAGCTCGATGGCGCACAGGGCGGCGCGGGGCCGGCTCGCCTCCCGGAGCTGCGCATCGATCAGCGCGAAGCCGTCCCGCCAGGGCTTTACCGCCTGTAGCGTAACGTGCACGACCTCGTGGCCGGCCATCGCGACAGCGCCGGCGGAAAAGGGCTCGATGCCGGGCAGGAACCGGTATTGTCCGGCGGGATTCGGGACGGTCGTGGGCGTGGTCATGGCTGCCATCATAGCGCGCCCGCACGGTGGTAGACTGCGCCCACGGTCGACGCTTCCCGGTTCCGCCGGCGGCCCCGCCGCCTGGGAGGTTCGAGCATGCTCTCTCGCGAAGACAACGAGCGGATCACGCGGGTAGGCCGCGGCACCCCCATGGGCAGTACGATGCGCCGCTACTGGATCCCGGCGCTGCTGGCCCGCGAGCTGGCGGAGGCGGACGGCGCGCCCGTGCGCGTGCGGCTCCTCGGCGAGGACCTCATCGCCTTCCGCGACACCGAGGGGCGCGTGGGGCTGCTCGACGAGTTCTGCCCGCATCGGCGCACGTCCCTCTTCTTTGGCAGAAACGAGGAGTGCGGGCTCCGCTGCGTCTACCACGGCTGGAAGTTCGACGTCGACGGTCGCTGCGTGGACATGATGAACGAGCCCCCGGACAAGCAGTTCACCGACAAGGTCTTCATCGCCTCGTACCCCACGCTGGAAGCGGGCGGCGTGATCTGGGCCTACATGGGGCCGCCCGAGCACAAGCCGGCGCCGCCGGCGTTCGCGTGGACGCGGATGCCTGCCACGCATCTCCAGCTGTCCAAGGTCATCCAGGAGTCGAACTGGCTCCAGGGCCTCGAGGGCGGCATCGACACCTCGCACGCGCCGATCCTGCACCGCCTGCTCACCACGGAGACCACCCGCGCGGGCTTCCGGCCGGACAATCCGTTCGTGCGGGGCAAGGCGCCCACGCTGGAAGTGGACGTCACCGACTACGGCTATCGCTACGCGGGCATCCGTCCGCTCGACGAGTCGAGCTTCCACGTGCGCACGTACCACTTCATCCTGCCGTTCCATCAGATCCGCCCGTCGCGCTCGGAAGGTGGCGTGCCCCTCGTGGCGGGGCACATCTGGGTGCCGATCGACGACCAGAACACCATGGTCTACAACTGGGAGTACAGCCTGGGCGGGCCGCTCACGGATGAGGATCGGCTCGAGCGGCGGCTCGGCAACGGCCCCGCCGACGTGGACCAGACCACGTTCCGCTCGCGGAAGAACCGGGCCAACAACTACCTCCTCGACCGGCGTGTCCAGAAGACCGAGAGCTTCACCGGCATCGACGGGATCAACATCCAGGACCGCGCCATCCAGGAGGCCATGGGCCCCATCGTCGACCGGAGCCGCGAGCACCTGGGCCCCGCCGACCGCGCGATCATCCAGGCACGCCGCCTGCTCCTGGACGCTACGAAGGTCACCGCCGAGGGCGGCACGCCGCCCGGGGTCGAGCCCACCTATGGCGGCCTCGCTGCCGCCGAGGCCGTGCTCCCCAAGGGCGCCGACTGGCGCGATGCGGAGCTGCCGGCCGGCTCGCCCATCGTGCACGCCGTGTAGCGAACATCGCGGAGACCACACGCCGCGCGCGTCGCCCCTTGAAGGCGGCGCGCGCGTATTGTATACACTCCCCGTCATGACCGCCCCGCTCCGCTCGCGCAACTGGTTCGCGCCGAAGAACCTCGACGGCTTCATGCACCGCTCGTATCTCAAGGCCGAGGGGTTCTCGGATGCGGTGTTCGACGGTCGACCGGTGGTGGGGATCTGCAACTCGTGGTCCGAGCTCAACAACTGCAACGCCCATCTCCGCCAGCTCGCCGAGGCGGTGAAGCGCGGCGTGTGGAGCGCGGGCGGCTTCCCTTTGGAGTTCCCGGTGATCTCGCTGGGCGAGATCCTGATGAAGCCCACGACGATGCTCTTCCGCAACCTGATGGCGATGGACGTGGAGGAGTGCATCCGCGCCTATCCGCTTGACTCCGTGGTTCTTCTCGCGGGTTGCGACAAGACCACGCCGGCCATGCTGATGGGCGCGGCCTCGGCCGATGTGCCCTGCATCATGGTGACGGGCGGGCCCATGCTGCGCGGCATGTGGAGCGGGCAGGCCATCGGCTCGGGCACTGACGCGCGGAAGCTCTGGGCGCAGCGGCGCGCCGGCGAGATCACCGACGAGACCATGGCGGAGGTCGAGGCCTGCCTCTCGCGCTCGAGCGGCCACTGCATGGTGATGGGCACGGCGTCCACGATGGCGGCGATGGCGGAGACGCTGGGCCTCACGCTGCCCGGCAACGCGGCCATTCCCGCCGCCGACTCACGGCGGCTCGCGCTCGCCGAGGAGAGTGGGCGGCGTGGCGTCGAGATGGCGCTGGCCCGGGGCCCGCGCCCCTCCGAGGTCCTCACCGCCGAGGCCTTCGACAACGCGATCCGCGCCGACATGGCCATCGGCGGCTCCACCAACGCCATCGTCCACCTGGTCGCGATCGCCGGCCGGGCCAACGTGCGCCTGCCTCTGGCGCGCTTCGATGAGCTTTCGCGCGCCACGCCGCTCCTGGTGAACGTGCGGCCCTCGGGCAAGCATCTGATGGAGGACTTCTTCTACGCGGGCGGCCTGCCCGCGGTGCTGAAGAACCTCCTGCCTCTGCTGCATGCGGACGCCCGCAGCATCAACGGCAAGACCCTGGGGGAGAACGTGCGCGACGCCGTCTGCTACAACGACGACGTCATCCGTCCCCTCGACCTGCCGCTCGCGCCGGAGGGCGGCACCGTCATCCTCTTCGGTAATCTCTGCCCGGACGGCGCGGTGCTCAAGCAGTCCGCCGCCTCCGCGCATCTCCTCACCCACCGGGGCCGTGCGGTGGTCTTCGAGGACTCGTTGGATCTCGAGCGGCGCATCGACGATCCGTCCATTCCCATCGACGAGCGCAGCGTGCTCGTGCTCAAGCACTCCGGCCCCAAGGGCGGCCCCGGCATGCCGGAGGCGGGCGCGGCGCCCATTCCCGCGCGCCTGCTCAAGGCGGGCGTGAAGGACATGGTGCGGATTTCCGACGCGCGCATGAGCGGCACGTCCTACGGCACGGTGATCCTGCACGTGGCGCCCGAGTCCGCGGTGGGCGGTCCGCTGGCCCTCGTGACGGACGGCGACGAGATCGAGCTCGACGTGTCGCGCCGCCGCCTCTCGCTGCTCCTCCCCGAGGAGGAGCTCGCGCGGCGCCGCGCCGCCTGGCGGCCACGGCCCGATGGCGGCGTCACCGGCGGCTACCTCCGTCTCTACCTCGACCATGTGCTCCAGGCCAATGACGGGGTGGACTTCGATATCCTGCGTGGCCGCCGGGCCGTGCTCGACGAGGAGACGGCGCGGGGATTCCGCCTGGCATGACGACGCGCGAAGCGCGCCGGGGCGACCATGCAAAGGGACGGCCCGCCGGGCGCCGCCTCGCCGGGCCCTTGGGCGTGGCGCCGCGGGCCGCCGCGAGCCCGCTGCCGTCACCCTCGCGACAGCAGACCCTCGAGGAGCAGGCGTATCGCGACGTCCGGCGCGCCATCGTGGAGGGTCGCCTCGCCCCCGGCCAGCGCATCGTGGCTGCGAGCGTCGCGTCCGCTGCCGGCATGTCGCGCATCCCGGTGATGCAGGCGCTGCGCCGCCTCGAGAGCGCGGGCTTCGTCCGCATCGCCCACAAGGAGGTGGTGGTGCGGCAACTCTCCGCCGACGAGTTTCGCGAGCGCTTCCTCCTCCTCGCCTCCCTGGAAGCCCTCTGCGTGCGCGAGGCGCGCGACCGGATCACGCCGGAGGTCCTCCAGCGGCTGCGCGCGCTACAGAAGGAGCTGGCGGCCAGCCGGGCCGCCGGCGACGTCGCTCGCGCGGTGGCGGCGGACGGCGAGTTCCACCGGATGCTCTGGCAGGCCTCCCGGCTCCGCGAGGCGGTGCAGATCCTCAACAATATCTGGGATCGTGACGAGTACTACCGCGTGATCGTGCATGCGCGGCGCGGCGGCTTCGCCCGCGAGTCGATCGCCGAGCACGAGCTGATCCTGCGCGCGCTCGACGCGCGCGACTACGAGCAGGCCGCCCGCGCCCTCGAGCATCACCGCATGCACGCGATGGGGCGGCTGGCCCACACCACGTAGGATGAGCGCCGCCGGCGTTCCGCCGCGCGCCGCCGCCGTGGTCATCGGCTCCGGAGCCTTCGGCTCCGCCACCGCCTACCATCTGGCCCGGCGTGGGATCGACGTGGCGCTGCTCGATCAGCACGCGCTGGGCTCGCAGACCTCGCCGCGCGCGGCGGGGCTCACCAGCCAGGCCGACCCCGTGCCCGTGCTCGCCCGCCTCCGCCGCGAGGCGTGCGACGCCTTCGCGCGCTTCGAGACGGACATGGGCCGCTCGATCGACTATCACCGCTCGGGCAGCCTGCGCGCCGCGTACACCGAGGCGGGCGAGCGCCGCGTGCGCGAGGCCCTGGCCACTGCGGAGAAGCTCGGCATCCCCGCGCGCCTCGTCTCACCCGCGGAGGCCGAGCGGCTCGCTCCGCACTTTCGCGCCGGAGCGTCGCGCGCTGTCCTGCACGTCCCCGACGACGGCTGGCTCGACCCGGCGCAGCTGGCCATCGCCTTCGCCGGCCGCGCCGCCGAGCTCGGAGCGCGCCCCCTTCCCTTCACGCGGGTCATCGGGCTCCTCGCCGAGAGCGGGCGCATCGCCGGCGTGGCCACCGACCGGGGAGACATCCGCGCTCCCGTGGTCGTGGACGCGGCCGGCGCCTGGACGGCGCGCGTGGCGGCGGGCGCGGGGGTGCGCGTGCCGCTCGTGCCGGTGCGGCATCAGCTGCTCGTCACCGAGCCCATTGCCGGCGTGGAGCCGCTCCAGCCCATCGTGAGAATGGTGGAGGCGAGCGTGTACGTCCGGCACGAGCAGGGCGGCCTGCTCTTCGGCGGCTACGAGGACGCGCCCCGGGTGGTGGACACCGCGACGCTGCCGCCCGCGTTCCAGATCGCGGATCTGCCCCTCGATCTCGCGGTGCTGCGCGGGCTGATCGACGAAGTCGGCGAGCACTTTCCCGCGCTGCGCACCGCGCGCGTGGCCGTGCATCGCGGCGGCCTTCCCACCATGACCGCCGACGGCCGTCCTCTTCTCGGGCGCGTGCCGGGGCTGAAGGGTCTTTTTGTGGCGTCGGGCTGTTGCGTGGGCGGGCTCGGTCTCTCACCCGCGGCGGGGCGGGCGCTCGCCGATCTCATCGTGGATGGCGCGAGCGACCCGGACCTGGCGCCGCTCTCGGTCGAGCGCTTCCGCGGCCGCCTGGAGGACCGCGCCGCGCTCGAGGCCGCCTGCGTCGCGCAGTACGCGCGCCGCTACACTCGCTGAGCCGCGAGGCGGGTGCCCAAACACACGTCGAGCGCGAGGCGTGTGGGCACCTCGCGCTCGGAAGACGAACGGGCGCGCGCCTACTTCTTCTTCAGCGTGACGTGCGCGGCGGCGGCGGCTTCCTCAGCCTTCGCCACGGACTCGGCGTGCTTGCCGGAGGCGTGCAGAGCCTGGGCCTCGTCAGCCAGTTTCTTGGCCTTCACGGAGTCCGCGTCGGTCTTGCCGGCGACGGCATCGTTGACCTGCTTGATGAGGGAGGGGCACTGACTCGCGAACACGGGTGTGACCGCGAGAGCCAGAACGGCGAGCGCGACGACGAGTATCCGCATGCGATGGCTCCTTCTCGTTGAGGATTAACTGCTGAACCCGCGCCCCTTCATGCAGGCGCGGTAGGCCTCGACGTAGCGAGCGTCGTTCTTCTTCGCGTCGTCCAGTCCGAAGAGCGTGCCCTCGGTTCCGGCGACCATACCACCAATCGCCGCGCCTTTGCCAGCCCCTGGCCCCCCGTCCTTCACGACCTCGATCGCTTTGTCGCCGGCCTGCGCCTTCGCGTACTGATTGCATGCGCTGACATCGCCCGGCTCCGGGTTCCCCGCGCCCGAGGCAACCCGCCCGGGCGCCGACGCCGGCTGCGGAGCGCCCCCCTCCCGGGGGCCCCACCCCGCCACGACGAGGCCGGTCACGACCGCGATGCTGACGACGAGCACCATCCCAACCGCGGTCATCTTCCAGAGGTTCCAGGTGTCTTCGGCCATCCGGCTCTCGCCGAGCGGGCTCAGCAGAGCCCGAGCTGGCCAAGAGTCGCGGCCAGACGGTCCGAGTCGATGGGCTTCTCGAGGAAGGCGGCCCGGCCCAGCGAGCCGGCGCGGGCTTCGATCTCGGGGCCCCCCTGGGCGCTCACGAACAGGAGCCCCATATCGGGGGTGAACGTGCGGCATATCTCCGCGACGTCCCAGCCCGTCACAGGGGCCGCATGAATGTCGGGCAGGCGAATGTCGATGATCGCGCCCTCGAATCGCGAGCTCCGCAGGTGGCGGATGGCCTCCGGCACGTCGGCGGCGGTCTGCACCCGGTACCCTTGCTCCTCGAGAAGGGCGCCCAGACCGACGCGACTATGCGGCTCATCCTCGACCACGAGGATGGCTGCAGCCCTCACCCCGGAACCCGGTATCGCACGCTCCATAGGGACGCCCCCGCTCTTAGCCGAGCAGCCTCAATGCCAAGCCCCCGACAGGTTGCTCGGCGTCGAGCGAAGTCTAATTTGTAAAGAAATTAGGACAGTTGCGGATCGGTCAGACGCAGCCAGCCGGTGTAATGGCTACACGGGCCCATGTAGGCCTTACATGCCGACGGATAAAGATGGGCGGGAGACGTGCCCCGGGGCCCCGCGCCGAACGGCGCGGGGCCCCGGGGAGGGAGCGGGATCAGCTCTGCGGCGACAGAAGGCGGATGTCGACTCGCCGGGCCTTGGCGTAGCTGTCGTTGTTGGCCTTCTCACCGGCGGCCAGGACGACCTTCCCCATGCCCACCGAGTGGATGCGGCGAATATCGATGCCCCCCCGCATCACGAGATACCGGGTGACGGCGTCCACCCGCTCACGCGTGAGCTGGTAGTTGTAGCGGTCGGTCCCGCGTGCGTCGGCGAAGCCCTGGAGCTCGACGACCGCGTTGATGTCCGACTTCAGCGCCTTGGCGACGTCTTCCAGCTCGTTGATGCCCTCATCCCTGAGGTCGGCCTTGTTGAAGTCGAAGTAGACCGTCTTCGTCTCGACCATGGCGAACTTGTTCCGGTTGGCCACGCGCGAGTTGAGCGCCTCGAGCTTGGCGTCGGTGTCCCGCACCGCCTCGGACGCCGACTGCGCCTGCTTCTTGGCGTCGGCGGCCACCGTCCCCACCTCACCCACCTTGCCCTCGAGCCCCTGAAGCTGCTTCTGGCCGGCGTCGATGGCCTGGGCGTTGGCGGCCGTCCGGTCCGACGTCTCCTTCAGACGGACTTCCTGCCCATCGACCCGCTGAGTGAGCTTGGTTTCGCTCGTCCCGACCTGGGTCCGGACGTACTCCTTGGTGGCGCAAGCGCTGGCAAGCAGCGCGATACCGCCGCAGAGGATCAGAGCTGCCGTGAGGTGCTTCATGTCGCCTCCTCCTTAAGGTTGAAACCAACTCGCTCGTTTCGGTGCTCAGGATATCGTCGGGCTGACCGATTCCTGGCAGAGTTCGTGCCAAGGACCCGGCGGGTAGCCTTAACCGAACAGAAACATATAGAACTTCAGTAACTTGGGAGTGGTTGAGTCGAGAGATTGGCTGCGAGGGGCCCCCGCCCCAGGGGGCGAGCGGATGTAACCCTTACACGACGTTTGGGGGACTCAGCGCGAGGTGCGGGAGAGGTCTTCGGCGAGGATGTAGGCCTTGTCCGCGAGGTTATACGCCCGCTGCACGTCCCGCGTCGCCATGGCTTCCTTGGACTTGGCGAGGAAGTCCTTGATGGTCGCCACGGTGTCTTGCTCCTCGCGGGCGAGCCGGTGTAGCTCCAGCTGTCCCACCAGCTTCTCCGCCCCTTCGATGCGCGAGCGGGCCTGCTGGGTGAGGCGTAGCTCTTCGGCGGACGTCACCTGCGGTGAGAGGACGGGCGGTGGCTCGCGCCGCGGCGGCGGTGAGACAGGCGCCGAGGGAGCCGGGGTGGGCGGCGGCGCCTGCGGTGGCGGAGTCGCGGTCGCGGGCGGGGGCGGCGTCACCGTGGGCAGCCGGGTATTCGGGACCTGAGGAAGCTCGGGCTGGACGGGGTGCGCGGCCGCGGGGGGCGGAGACGGTGGCGTGGGCTTGGCCGGCGCCGGCGCCGGGGGTGTGGAGGCGACCGGCGGCGGAGGCGCCGGCGGCGGAGTCGCCACGGCCCTCCGCGTCGACGCGCAGCCCGCGGCCGCGACGACCGCCGTGACGATGGCGAGGGCGGAGAGCGTGCCCCTCATCGCACCGGCAGTCGAATCGTCATCCGGGTGCCCCGCTGCTCTTCGGGCGTCGCGACATCGATGACGCCATCGTGCATCTGCACGATCCGGTACACGAGGGACAGCCCGATACCGCTGCCCTCGGGCTTGGTCGTGTAGTAGAGCGAGAAGATCCGTTCCCGGTTCTCCGCCGCGATACCCACGCCCTGGTCGGTGACGGCGAGGGCTACCCACTCGCGGCCGGCGCGGCTGGTCTCGAGCCGGACCTCACCGCCGGAGGGCATCGCCTGGCAGGCGTTGACCACGATGTTGATGAGGGCCTGACGGAGCAGCTCCTCGTCCCCCGAGATGCGGGGGCACGCGGAATCGAGCGCGAGGGCGAAGCGGATGCCCGCCGGCTTCCACTCGGCCTCGAGGAGCACGGCCACGCCCTGGGCGAGCGCATTGAGATCCACCGGCTTGAGGGCCAGGTCGTGCGTGCGCACGAACTTGAGGAAGCCGTTCACGACGCGGTCGAGCCGGCGGATCTCGGCGCCGATGATGTCGAGGCTCTCGCGCACGCCGCCGAGGTCGGCCTTGGGCGCGGCCAGCCGGGCCTTCACCAGCTCGAGGTGGATCATCATCGCGTTGAGCGGGTTCTTCACCTCGTGCGCGACGCCGGAGGTGAGCCGCCCGAGCGCCGCGAGCTTGGACGAGTACGAGATCAGGGACTGGAGCGTCTTCATCGAGTCCAGGTCGCGCGAGGAGGTCTCGTCGGACATCACGCGCATCCGATCCGCCTGGAGCTGCTGCGAGAGGAGCTGGAGCTGCGAGGCGAGCTCCCCCAGCTCGTCCTGCGGCTCGAAGCCCGCGGGCGCGAGGGGGGCCGGCATCTCGCCGCGGCGCACCCGACCGATGTCGCGCGCGAGCCTGCCGATGGGACGCAGCCACAGATTGGCGAGGAAGAGGGCCACCAGCCACGCCGCGGGTAGCGAGATGCCGGCGAGCACGAGGCTCTGGGTCACCGCCTCGTTGAGCTCGCGACGGAGAAAGCTCGACGAGAACCCCAGTCGCACACTGCCGAACGGGCGGCGGTCGAGGCTCATCGCCACCGCGGTCTCGTAGGTGCGCCCGCGGCTCAGAAGCGCGTCGAGGCGGCGGAGGGGATTCACCGACAGGAGCTCGGCGAGCGGCGCCTGCCAGGGCGCGGGCTCACCCTCCTTACCGCTCTCACTATGCAGAATGACGCGGCCCTGGGAGTCGGCGATGAACGCGTACAGAAGATGCGGCGAGTAGCCCACGCTCGCCTCGAGCAGGTTGCGCAGCTCGGCGTCGGAGCGTAGGGCGGTGTGGGGCTCGGCGTGGGGCGTCCGCGCGAGCACCCGCCCGCTCTGGGCCACGATCTGCTTGGCGATCAGCTCGGCCTGGCGCTGCGTCTCTTCGACCACCACGCGGGTGAGCTGGGCGAGGTGCAGGAACAAGGTCGTCGCGACCACCACCAGGATGAGCAGGGTGATGGTGGTGGCTTCCTTGGTCTTCAAACTCCACCGCATGCTAGACCCCGTATCGGTTCAGCTTGTTGTGCAGGGTCTTCAGGCTGATGCCGAGGAGCTCGGCCGCCCGCGTCTTGTTGTTCCCCACCGAGGCGAGGGTCTTGAGGATGACGTCGCGCTCCACATCCTTGAGCCGCACCGCGACGCGCGCGCCCGCCGCCGCGGTGGCGGGTGTCGCGGGGTCGAGGCCCGGCTCCACCGGCAGATCGACCACTGTGATCAGCTCGCCCGCGCAGCCGATGACCGCCCGCTCCATGGAGTTGCGGAGCTGGCGCACGTTGCCGGGCCAGTCATGACCGACCAGGAACCGCAGGGCCGCCTCATCGACCCCGCGAACTTTCCGCTCGTACTTCGTGTTGAATTCCTCGATGAAGGCCTGCACGAGGAGCGGAATGTCCTCGCGCCGTGTCCGCAGCGCCGGGAGCGGCAGCATGAAAACATTGAGGCGGTAGAAGAGGTCCTCACGGAGGGTGCCCTCCTTGAGGGACTTGGCGGGATCCCGGTTGGTGGCGGCGAGCACGCGGACATCCACGCGAAGCTCGGACTTGCCTCCGATGCGCTTCAGCGAGCCGTCCTGCAGGATCCGGAGGAACTTGGCCTGGAGCGACGGGCTCATCTCGGAGATCTCATCGAGGAAGAGTGTGCCCTGATGGGCGAGCTCGAAGCAGCCGATGCGGCGGTCGAGCGCGCCGGTGAACGCGCCCTTCTCGTGGCCGAAGATCTCGCTCTCGAGGAGCGTGTCGGGGATCGCCGCGCAGTTGACCGCGACGAACGGCCCCTGGCTGCGGGGCGACAGCTCGTGAAGGGTCCGCGCGGCGAGCTCTTTGCCGGTGCCGCTCTCACCCGAGATGAGCACGGGCGCGGAGGTCGGCGCGGCGAGATCGATCTGGCGGAACACTGCCTGCATCGCCTTGCTGGTGCCCACGAGCCTTCCGTGCCCCCACACCGCCTTGACCCGTCGGCGCAGCACGTTGACCTCGCGGAGCGCCTCACCCTTCTCGATCGCCTTTTCGACGAGCAGGCGCAGGCGCGCGACGTCCACCGGCTTGGTGAGGTAGTCGTAGGCGCCGTCCTTCGTCGCGCCCACCGCAGTCTCGATGGTGCCGTGCGCGGTGAGGATGATCACCATGGCGAAGGGCAGCTCGGCCTGCAGCGCTTTGAGGAGTCCGAGCCCGTCCATTTTGGGCATGACGAGATCGGTGATCACAACCGCGGGATTCTCCTCGATCGCCTTGGCGAGCGCTTCCTCGCCGTCGCCCGCATCATCGACCTCGTAGCCCCAGGTTGCGATGAGCGCGGCCAGGCCCTTACGAGAGGCTTCCTGGTCGTCCGCTATGAGTATCCGTTGCGCCATGACCCCTCCCAGACCGCTACCATGTTACCGCGCCTTGGTCTTCACGTGCTTGACACGTCGCGGGCCGCCTCCGTAGAGTCCCCCTGGCTCCCACTCCTCCATGAGGTGACCGCCGTGGACCCGTTCGCCCCCCTCGACGCGCTCGCCCAGGCCGACCTCGTCCGGCGTGGCGAGGTCACGCCCCTGGAGCTCGTCGAGGCCGCGCTCGGCCGGATCGAGCGGGTGAATCCCCGCCTCAACGCGGTGGTGACCCGGATGGACGACGAGGCGCGGCGCGTGGCGAGCCGCCCCATTCCGCCGGGGCCCTTCGCGGGAGTCCCTTTCCTTCTCAAAGACCTCCTCGCCGAGTACGAGGGGGTACGGATGACCGAGGGCTCCGCGTTCCTCGAGAGGTACGTGGCGCCGCACGACAGCGAGCTGGTCGCGCGATACCGGCGGGCCGGGCTCATCGTGGTGGGCAAGACCAATACCCCCGAGCTCGGCATCCTTCCCACCACCGAGCCCCGCCTCTTCGGCGCCACCCGCAATCCCTGGAGCCCGGGGCGCACGCCGGGAGGCTCCAGCGGCGGCTCGGCCGCGGCGGTGGCCGCAGCGCTCGTGCCCATGGCTCACGCCAATGACGGCGGCGGCTCCATTCGTATTCCGGCCGCCTGTTGCGGGCTCTTCGGGCTCAAGCCGACGCGCGGGCGCAATCCCCTCGGGCCCGCCTACGGGGATATCTTCAGCGGCCTGGTCGCCGAGCACGCGGTGACCCGCTCGGTGCGTGACTCGGCCGCGCTGCTCGACGCGACGGCGGGGCCGGCGCCGGGCGATCCTTATCACGCGCCGAATGAGGGCGACCGCTATCAGCACGAAGTCGGCCGGCCGCCCGGGCGGCTCCGCATTGCCTTCACACGGCGCGCCCCCAACGGTGCGCCCGTGCATGCCGATTGCGTCGCCGCGGTGGAGGAGGCGGCGCGACTGGCCGAGGGCCTCGGCCACGAGGTCTTCGACGGGGAGCCGCCCCTGGACGGCGAGGCGATCTCGCCGGCCTTCTTCACCCTCTGGGCCGTGGGCTGCGCCTGGACCGTTGCGGACTGGGCGCGGCGGACCGGCCAGGCGCCCGCGCCCGAGTGCTTCGAGCCTCTCACTTGGGCGCTGGTCGAGATGGGCCGCCGCCGGGCTGGCGATGACTACCTCCTCGCCGTGCAGGACCTTCAGCACGCAGCGCGGGATGTCGCCCGGTTCTTCGACCGTTGCGATGTCTGGCTCACGCCGACGCTGGCCGAGCCGCCGCTACCGCTCGGCAGCTTCGACGCCACGCCGGACGACCCCATCCAGGGGCTACGGCGCTCGGCCTCGTTCGTCCCCTTCACGCCCATCCTGAACGCGACCGGGCAGCCCGCCATGTCCATGCCGCTTCACTGGAACGCGGAGAACCTTCCCATCGGCACCCACTGGGTCGGCCGCTTCGGGGACGAGGCCACGCTCTTCCGGCTCGCCGCGCAGCTCGAGGCCGCGCGCCCCTGGGCGTGGCGCCGGCCACCCGTCTCGGCGCTCGGGGCATGAGGTCCGCCCGCCGGCTCGCCTTGCTCCTCGCCGCCGCCGGCCTCACCGCCGTTTTCGCCGCCTGCGGCACGGGCGGCGTGGGCCCTCCGCGCGTCGACGTCACCGGCTTCTGGACGGGCACGTGGTCGGCTCCGTACATGGGCAGCGGCACCGTGGAATTCCGCCTCGAGCAGAAGGGCGCGGAGGTGACGGGAGAGCTCGTCTGGCGCGGCTCGATGGAAGGGCCCCGTGCCGGCGCGAGCGTCAACCCGTCCGGCACGCTGAATGGGCATGTCGCCGGGGCGGTGTTCTCCTTCGACCGGTCGCCCTCGTCGGTCAAGGGCGACCTCACCGTCGAAGGCGACGAGATGAAGGGCACCGTCACCACGACGCGCGATGCGATGGTTCGCGTGCGCCGTCAGCGCTGAGCCAAGGAGATCCCGGATGACCGCACGCCGCGTCGCCGTCCTCGTCCTCGCCTCGATCCTGCTGCTCGCCGACGGCGCGTGGAGCGCCCACGGCGGGGGCCCGGACACCCAGGAGAACGTGGTGCTCGAGAACGCCAATGCGAAGATCGGTTTCCTCGTCTATCCCCCCGGCGCCACGTCGGGGATCCACATCAATCCCGAGCCCGAGATCGGGATGGTGGTCGAGGGCGAGCTGACCCTGGTCACGCGGGCGGGCAAGCAGGTCTACAAGGCGGGGTCAGCGTTTTTCCTCGACACCGGCTCCGGCCACATCGCGCTCAACGAGACCAAGGCTCCGTTGAAGTTCTGGGCCGTGAACATGAAGAAGTGCGAGTAGAGGCCGCGGGCCCCGTTAACCTTTTACTGAACCGGCGGTCAACCCCTCCACCATGTACTTCTGGAGGTAGATGTACGCCGCGATGACCGGCAGCGTGGTCAGCACCGCCCCCGCCATCAGGTAGCCCCACCCGTACACGTCGCCGGTGATGAAGGTCGAGAGCCCGACGGGCAGCGTCCGCAGCTTCACGTTGGTGATGAACACGAGGGCGTAGAGGAACTCGTTCCACGCCTGGGTGAAGGCGTAGAGGGCCGCCGCCAGCACGCCGGGCGCCGACAGGGGCAGGACCACTCTCCAGAAGGCGCCAAACCTGGTGGCGCCGTCGATCATCGCCGCCTCTTCCAGCTCCTCCGGGATGGACTCGAAGTAGCCCATGAGCAGCCAGGTCACGAAGGGGACCGTGAAGGACGGGTAGGCCACGATGAGCCCGGTGAGGCTGTCGGCGAGCCCCAGATTGCGGATCTGCGCGTAGAGCGGAATGAACAGGATGGACGGCGGCACGAGGTAGGTGATGAGGGTGGCGCTCGCCAGGAACCCCCGTCCCAGGAACTTGAGCCGCGCGAGGGCGTACGCGCCCACGGTGCCGATGCTGATGGCGAGGAGCGTGCTCGACACGGAGACGAAGACGCTGTTGCCGTACCAGCCCACGAAGTCCGTCTTGCGGACCAGGTGCTCGTAGTTCTCGCTCGCGAAGGGGCTGGGCCAGAACATCGAGACCAGGCTCCGCATCTGGGTCTCGGACTTGAACGAGGTCACGGTCATCCAGTAGAAGGGAAAGAGCACGAGCACGGCGAGGATCACCAGGAACGCGTACGACAGGCCAAGCTGCAGCCGCGCGACCCCCCGCTTGTCCATTACCGGCGCCCTCTCCGCATGTACTTCGACAGCACCACGATGACGATGGCGATGGCGGGCAGCATGTAGAGCGCGACCGCGATGGCCTCGCCCAGCCGCTGGGCGCCGAAGGCGATCTCGTAGGTCAGCACCGGCAGCACCTGGGTGGCGCCGCCGGGGCCGCCCTTGGTGAGGATGTAGACGATGCCGAAGTCGTTGAACGTCCAGATGGTGGACAGCAGCACCACGATGATCATGATGTTCTTGAGTCCGGGCAGCGTCACGTGGACGAAGCGCTGGAGCACGGTAGCGCCGTCGACCGACGCCGCCTCGTAGAGCTCACCGGGAATCGCCTTCATGCCGGCGAGAAACGAGATGCCGAAGAACGGGAAGCCCCGCCAGATGTTCACCGAGATCACGGAGGCCATCGCGGTGTTGGGCTCGGAGAGCCAGCCCACGCCCTGGCTGAGGATCCCCGTGACCCGCACGAGCAGGTAGTTGAGCACGCCGAGGCTGAAGTCGAAGATCCAGAGGAAGTTCAGCGCGGACACCACAGTGGGAGCCACCCACGGGATCAGCAGCACGCCCGTCCAGAAGGAGCGGAAGCGGATCTTGGAGGTCAGCACCAGCGCCATCACCATGCCCAGCACGAGCTTGAAGCCGACCGAGCCGAACGTGAAGATGAAGCTGTTGAAGACGGCGCGCTGGAAGAAACCGTCGTAGGTCAGCTTGACGTAGTTCTCGAGCCCCACGTACACCGGCGGCATGCCGACGTACTTCCGCGTGAGGCTGAGGTAGATGGCGTAGCAGAAGGGATAGGCGACGAGGGCGAGGGTGAGCACCACGATGGGCGCCACGAAGAGGAAGCCCATGCGGTAGTCGGGACCGAGCCAGCGTCGGAGCGCGTCACGCTGCGTGCCGGGCTCGAGCGCAGCGGGTAGCCGCGCAGTGGAAATCGCCACCAGGAACTCCTCGTTCTGCCTTCTACGCCTTGCCGCGGATCTTGTGAATCTCCTCGATCCGCCCGTGCGCTTCCTTGAGCGCAGCCTCGGGCGAGAGCCCGCCCACCACCACCCGGCCGGCCATGTCGGTGAGGATCTTCTGCCCCTGCACCTCGGCGGCGGCCGGCGTCATGGGCCCGGGGTGGCCGATGTTCACGCAGCGGAGGATGTTCTGGAGGATCGCGTCGAAGTTCGGGTCGGACTTCCAGTAGGGGTTGTCCACCCGCGCCTTGTACACGGGCCCCGCCTGCCCCACCGACGCCTGCACGTACTCGGCGAAGCGCTTCTCGTCCTCGACGTAGCGGATCATGTCCTCGGCGAGCTCGGCGTGCTTCGACTTCTGGAAGATCGCCCAGTTGTAGCAGCTCGAGCCCACGAAGCTACCCGAGGGCCCGCCGGGAGTGACGATGAGTTGGGTCTTGGGGGCGAGCTCGTGCTTCTTCGTCACCATGGCGTAGTAGAGGCTGGCGCCGTTGTTGGTGGTCACCAGCTTGCCCGCCATGTAGGCCTCGTTGTTGGACACGTCGGTCCAGCCCATGACGCCGGGCGGCTGGATCTTGTGCTTCTGGATGCTGTCGACGGCGAACTGCAGCGCGGCGATGTTCTGCTTGAGGAAGGCGGTGCCGATGGCGGGCTTGCCGTCCTTGTCCCAGACACCGCCGCCGTAGTTCCACAGGATGTTGGACATGAAGCCGTCGCCGTCATCCGAGCGGTTGAGCGTCTGGCCGAAGCCCCAGAGATCCTTGGAGGGATCCTGGGCCTTCTTGGCGAACTCCACCACGTCGGGGTCGTAGACCTTGGGCGGCTTGAGGCCCTTGGCCTCCATGATGTCCTTCCTGATGAAGAACGCAGTGGTCATGGAGTAGCGCCCCACCGCCAGAAACTTGCCGTCGGCCTTCATGGCCCGATCGGCAAAGGGCAGGAGGCCGCCCTTCGACCCCGCCACGTCGGTGGCGACCTTGGTGACGTCGCGGAGCGCGGCCTTGTAGCGCATGGGGCCGTAGATGTTCATCTCCGCAATGTCGGGCGGGTTCCCCGCCTCGATGGCGGCCACGAACTTCTGCTCGCGGTCGCCGAAGGTGGCCCAGTCCATCTCCACCTCGACGTTCTTCTCCTTCGCCCAGGTCTCGATGTGCTTGGCGATGACGTCATTGGCCCCGGTCACGAAGCTCTTGAAGAGCCAGACGCGCAGCTTGGTCTTCGCCTGGGCGTGGGCCATCTGATTGAGGGCGTGAAGTCCCGCGGCGCTCCCGCCGGTGATGACGGCCGCCTTACGCAGGAACTCGCGGCGGGCGATCTGATTGGCGTCGAGCTGCTCGGCGAGTGAGCGAAGACGACTGTCCATCGAGTCCCCCTTTGGATGGCGACGAACGCAGTAGTAGCTGCAGTCGGCATGCTACTACAGCCCGACGAGCGGGGCGAGAAGAGACTTGTAGGACAGACGGTTCGACGGCGGCGAATGCCGCGCGGCGACCTCGGTGCGCGCGCTGTCGCGCGCGGAAGCGCGGTGACGGCTCGCCCATCATTGTGAAGTCGTATCTTGACCGGTCACTCCCCTCGGGCTAGTGTGAGCAATCCATTCCGAGCACCAAATGCGGTGTCTCTCATGAAGGAGGCGGCAGGATGAGCAGCGTGGCGACGCCGATGGCGCACGAGCGGGTGGTCCGGTGGCTGGAGGAAGGGCAGGGCCAGTTCAGCGCCCTCCTCGGCATCTTGAACGACTACCACCGGCTGCAGCGCGTCGTCGAGACCAACGAGCAAGAGCTCGAGCAGCTTCGCGGGCTGCAGTACGAGGCCGAAAAGCTCCGCAATCAGCTGCAGTCGAGCGAGATGGAGTGTGGGAAGCTCCGTCAGGAAGTCTCGAACTACCGCGGGGAGTCCGAGCGCCACGTCAAGGAGCGCGAGGACATCGCCGCCTCGCTCGCCCGCTCGATGAACGAGGCGCTCGCCCGTCTGCGCGGCGAGGCCCTTTAGCCTCATGTACGACGCGGCCCTGCTGAAGAACCTCCGCAAGCTCGGCACCCTCGCGCCCAGCGCCTGGCCGGCCTTTCAGGCCTTCGACAAGGCCGCCATGGCGGACGGCGCGGTGCCGGTGAAGTACAAGGAGCTGATGGCGGTGGCGGTCGCGCTGACCACGCAGTGCATCTACTGCGTCGAGGCCCACACCCGCCGCGCGCGGAGCGCGGGGGCGAGTGACGCCGAGCTCGGCGAGACGATCCTGGTGGCGGCGGCGCTGCGGGCGGGCGGCGCCATCGCGCACGGGGCGCATTGCCTGAAGGATGGAGTCTAGCGCGCGCCGAAGCCGCGCGCCACGAAGGCGGCGACGAAGACCATCAGCACAACCAGCCCCATCTCGATGTGATTCACGACGTAGAGGCCGCGGGCGCCCGCGGTATCGGGCGCCCGGCCCCGGCGGAGCCCCGCCCGCCACCGGATGAACGTCACCATCGGACGGATCTCGAGCGCGAGGATGAGCGCGAACAGCGCCATCTTCAACCAGAAGGCCCGCGAGCCGAGATAGAAGGCGGTGCCCTTCTCGAGCCCGCCGAACGCCCGCAGCAAGCCGGTGACCACCCAGAGCGCGGCGGCCACCCCCCAGAGATTGTCCGCCGCGAACAGCCCCCCGAGGCCGGCGGTGTCGAGCGGCCCGCGCAGCGCGCGCCCCCGGAGGTAGACCGCGGGCAGCCCCAGCGCGAGGGCCAGCACGTGCAGCGCGGACACGCTGGCGGCGATCATGCGTGGATGAAGCGTCGCCCCGTCCGGTCGAACGGATCGGGAGGGAAGCCGAGGTAGGTCGCGCGCACGTGATCCCACGCGGCGAGCCGCGTCCAGTCCGGGGTGGGCAGGTAGCGCGCGTCGTCGTCGAGGAAGGGGTTCGGGAAGAAAATGGTGATCTGCTGCTCGCCGGCGCCGTTGACGAGACGCAGGCCCCACGAGTCGGGAGCGCCATCCGCGTTGACGCGGCGATAGAGCTCGGCGCATGCAGTGCGCCGGTGGCGCGCGAGCTCCGCGGACACCGGCGCGTGCGCCGAGCCCTTGTGCTCTCCGATGCAGAGGTGGAAGTGCGAATGGCCGAGATCCACCGTGAGATAGCCGTCCATCATCCCGATGCGCCGGGGCGGCGCGTCGGCATGCAGCTCCCACGCCGCGCCCTGCACGACGGGACCGAAGGTGAGCCCCCGCCAGTGGCGCTCGAAGAGGTCGCGCAGCAGCGCCTCCAGCAGCTCGGCGGTCGGGGGGAGCGTCCACACGTGGAGGTGCCCGACGCCGGGCTCGTGGCGCTCCACGGGGGCGGGTAGGACGGTGGCCACGCGCCTAGTCTTGCACACATTTGACCCCCTCTGCGCCGCGTGGCAGCATCGAGCGGATGGGACCGGAGCTGGTCGAGCTTGAGCGCGCGCTTCTCGGCGAGCTGGACTCCAGGCGCTTCTTGCGCTTGCTGGTGGACTCGGTGAGTCGGCTGTTCCGCGCCGTTTGCGGCGTCTGGCTCGTCGAGGACGGCGACACCCTCGTCGAAACCATCACGACCGCGCCGCGCAGCTTCCCTGCCGATCCCATGCCCTTCGGCCAGGGGGTGGCCGGCTCGTGCGCGAAGGCGCGGCGCGGGCTCCTCGTCAACGAGTACCCCGCCTCCTCCCTCGCGCTGTCGCGCTACGTGCGGCTACACATCCGACATTCGATGGCGCACCCGCTGCTCATGGGGGATGAGCTGCTCGGCGTGCTCTCTATGAGTCGATACGGCGACGACAAGGCGCCGTTCAGCGCCGAGGAGTTCGAGAGCGTCGAGCGCCTCGCCGGCTTCGCGGCCCTCGCCCTCCGCAACACGCGGCTCTACGACGAGGCCGTGAGGCGTCGGCGCCAGGCCGAGGTGATGGCGGAGCTCGGCCGCGAGACCGCGTCGCTCGACATCGAGCGTGTGCTGGAGGTCGTGGTCCGACGGACGTCGCCGCTCCTCGGCACGTCCGGCACCGCGGTGGCCATCCGTGAGCCGAGCGGCCGCATCGCCATCGCCGCCGCCCAAGGTCTGGCCGAACGCATCCGGGACTTCGTGCCGCGGCATCCGCGCGATGGCGCGATCGCCCTCGCCATCGCGCAACGGCGACCCGTCTGGTCGGCCGACGTCCTCGAGGATCCCGCGTTCGACTTGTCGCCCGCTACCCGCGCCTTCATCAAGGAGTCGGAGCTGCGCGCGGTGCTTGCCGCGCCCCTTGTCGCCGGTGATCACACCCTCGGCGCGGTGATCAGTGTGCGTGCGGGCCTGGGACCCTTCACCGACGAGCAGGTCGAGCTGGCCCAGGCCATCGCCACGCACGCCGCCCTCGCCCTCGAGAACGCGCACCTCTTCTCGCTCGAGGCCTCACGCCGCACCCAGATCGAGGCCATGACGGAGGTCGCGCGGGAGATCGTGGGCGAGCTGGGCCGCGAGCGGCTGCTGCGGCTCATCGCCGAGCGCGCCGGGCGCCTCTTCGACGCCCGAGGTGGCATCTACGTGCTGCGCGGGAATTTGCTGGTGCCCGAGGGCATCACCGACTCGGCGGTCCTCCCGGACTCGATCCCGATTGGTCGAGGCGTCACCGGGCTTTGCGCGGCGCGGCGGCAGGGCGTGGTCGTGAACGACTACGCGACTCGCCCCGAAGCGCTGCCCCAGTGGCTGGCCATCCAGCTGAGCCGGGTGATGTCGCAGCCTCTGATCGTGCGTGATCAGCTCCTCGGGGTCATCACCCTCAGCCGGCGCGGGGACGACGCCCCGCCCTTCCGCGACGATGACCTCGTGGCGATGGGCCGCCTCGCGGTGCAGGCCGCGGTGGCCGTGCGCAACGCCACGCTCTACGAGGACGCCGAGCGGCGGCGCCGCGAGGCTGAGGCGCTCGCGCAGGTCGCGGGGGCGATGTCGGGGGGCCTCAGCATCGCGGAGGTGGGCGCCAAGGTCGCGGAGAGCTTGATCCGGCTCTTCGACAGCAGCCTGGCCGGCGTGGGACTGGTCCGGGCCGATGGGCGTATCGGCATCGTGGCGATGCGGGGACCGTGGCGCGAGGCGTTCGACACTGACATGCCGCTCGATCCCCGCCTGGGCGTCGTCGGGGCGGCGCTCCGCGAGGGCCGGCCTTACTGGACCACCGACACGCTCGCCGATCCCACGCTCACCTTCGATGACGACCGGCGGGACCTCATCCTTCGCGTCGGGCAGAAGGCAGCGCTCGCGACACCGCTTCGCTACGGCAACCGGACCATCGGCGTGCTCGCCGTGACGTTCTCGCACCGGCGTGAGTTCTCCGACCAGGAGTGCGCGCTCACCCAGGCCTTCGCCGACCAGGCCGCCGTCGCGCTGGAGAACGCCCGACTCTACGAGGAGGCGGAGCGTAAGCGCGGACACGCGGAGGCCCTCGCGAGCGCCGCGCGGGCGCTCGCCGGCGTGCACGACGTGGCCACGGTGAGCGAGCAGATCGTCGACAGCGTGCTCGAGATCTTCCCCGACTGCTTCGCGGCGGTGCGCGAGCTCGGGGCCGACGGCACGCTCACCGTGATCGCGGCGAGTCCGGGCGCGGCCGACCTCTTCCCGCCCGTGGTGCTCACGCCCGACCTGGGGCTCGCCGGGCGGGCAGTGCGCCAGGGACGGGTCTGCTGGTCGGCCGACGTGCTCGCCGACCCGGACATCCGCGTCCCCGAGAGTCGCCGGCGCTCCTGGAGCGGCGCGGGCATGCTGACCGCGCTCGCTGCCCCCTTGCGGGGGCGCGGCCGCACCGTCGGGGTGCTGTCACTGGGCTTCCGGAAGCGGCGTGAGCTGCCCGACGACGAGCGCGCGCTGGCCCAGGCCTTCGCCGACCAGGCCGCCCTCGCCCTCGAGAATGCCCGCCTCTACGAGGAGGCCGATCGTCGCCGTCAGGAAGCGGAGGTCCTGGCCGGCATCGCGCGCACCATGAACGCCTCGCTCGAGCTCGACGCCATCCTCCAGCGCGTGGCCGAGGGAGCCCGCGCGCTCTGCCTGAGCGACATCGCGCGCATCGCGCTGCGCGACCCGGACAGCGGCGCCGTCGTGTTCCGCTACTGGGTGAACACGCGCTACAGCGGATACGAGGCGGCGCGGCTCTACCCGGGGAACGAGTCGCTCGGAGGCCTCGTGCTGATGACACGGCAGCCCAAGCGCACCGAGGACTGGATGGCCGACCCGCGCTTCACGAAGGATACCGCGCACGTCGTCCTCGCCGAGGGCATCATCACCCAGATGATCGTCCCCATCCGGATGGGGGACGACATCGAGGGGCTCCTCTACGTCGACAACCGGCGGCCCATCCCCTTCACCGACATCGACGAGGCCGCCCTCGTCCAGCTTGCCGAGCACGCGTCGATTGCCATTCGCAACGCGAAGCTCTTCGCCGCCGTCCAGGCCACCGGCGAGCGGCTGCAGATGCTGTCCTCGCGCCTGCTCGAGATCCAGGAGGCGGAGCGGCGCCACATCGCCCGCGAGCTGCACGATGAGGTCGGGCAGGCCCTCACCGCGGTGAAGATCAACCTCCAGATGCTCCGACGCCAAGCGGACTGGGACGCCGCGGCCGGGCGACTCGACGATAGCCTCGGCATGGTGGACCGCATCCTCCACGGCGTGCGCCGCCTCTCGCTGGATCTCCGGCCCTCGCTGCTGGACGATCTGGGCCTTGCCGCCGCGCTCCGCTGGTACGTCGGCGCGCAGGCCCAGCGCGCCGGGCTCGCCGAAGAGGTGATCGCGGGCGCGGTACCCGCCGACCTGCCGTCCGCGCTCGCCACCACCTGCTTCCGCGTGGCGCAGGAAGCGGTGACCAACGTGGTGCGCCACGCGCACGCCACGCGGCTCACCGTGACCCTCGACACGGAAAACGGCGCGGTGCACCTCGTCGTCCACGATGACGGCGTGGGGTTCGACGTGGGGGCAGCCCGCCGGCGCGCGCTCTCGGGCGAGAGCCTGGGGCTGTTGGGTCTGGAGGAGCGCGTGGAGCTCGCCGGCGGCCGCGTCGCCATCGAGTCCGCCCCCGGCCGCGGCACGACGGTGCGCGTGAGCGTGCCGCTCGGGCGCGCGGACGATGAGGCGGCCCCGTGAGCGCCATTCGCATCGTGCTCGCCGACGACCACGCGCTGGTCCGCGCCGGGGTGCGCTCGCTGCTCGCATCCATTCCCGGCGTGGAGGTCGTCGCGGAAGCCGGCGACGGGCACGAGGCGCTGGCGCTCGTGGAGAAATGGCGGCCGCGCCTCGTGCTCATGGACATCGCCATGCCCGGGCTGAACGGGCTCGAAGCCACCGCGCGGCTGGCGAAGAGCCATCCGGAGACCGCGGTGATCATGCTCTCGATGCACGCCGCCGAGGAGTACGCGCTTCAGGCTCTGCGCGCGGGGGCGGCCGGCTATCTCCTGAAGGATGCCGATCTCTCCGAGCTCGAGTTGGCCATCGGCGCGGTCGCCCGGGGACAGACCTACCTGAGCCCCGCCATGTCCAAGCACCTCGTCAGCGACTACCGCCGCCGCATGGCGGAACAGCCCGACCCCCTTGACCGGCTCACCCCGCGGCATCGCGAGGTGCTGCAGCTGATCGCCGAGGGCCAGACGACCAAGGACATCGCGGCGCGCCTCAAGCTATCGGTAAAGACCGTGGAGACGCATCGGGCGCAGCTTATGGATCGGCTGGACATTCACGATCTGGCCGGGCTAATCCGGTTTGCCATCCGCGTGGGCCTGGTCGCTCCGGACGTCTGAGCCGCCGGCTCAGGGTTCTCCCCCCGCGATCTCGGGTTTTTCCTGACTAGCCGGGGCTCTCTTCCGCGCCTACTGTGCGGTATGCGCTCCGCGGCTCAACCCGCGCTCGCGTCCCGAACCACGATGACCACGACCATTCGTATCATGCTCGTCGACGACAGCCGCACGTTCCTGGACTCCGCCGGAGCCCTGCTCGACGCGATTCCGGGCTTCGAGGTGGTGGCGCGGCTGCGCTCGGCGGAGGACGCCCTCGCCGAGCTCCGCTTCACGCGGCCGGACGTGGTGATCCTCGACATCCACATGCCGGGGATGAGCGGCCTCGAGGCCGCGCGCCGCATCAAGACGCGTCCCACGCCGCCGCGGGTGATCCTGACGACGATCCACGACGGCTCGGAGTACTATCGGGCCGCCACCGCGGTGGGGGCCGACGCGTTCATCGCCAAGTCGGAGTTCGGCGCGCGCATCGGCGCCGCGGTGCTCGCCACCGAGCCTGACTGATTCCCCGGTCGAGAGACCCCCGCTGAAAAGGTATTCCTTGTGAGCTCCGTCCCGCCGCTCCGCGTGCTCGTGGTCGACGACGAGCCCCATGTGCTCCGCCTCATCGAGGATCTGCTCACCGCCGACGGCCACGAGGTGGACACGCTGACCGACGGCCGTCAGGTGCTGGCGCGCGTGGCCGCGACCCCGTTCGACGTCATCGTGAGCGACATGTGTATGCCGGGCATGGGCGGGCGCGCGCTGCACCACGCTCTCGCGGCCGCGCACCCCGAGCTCATCCCGCGGATGGTCTTCATCAGCGGCGATCCCCTCGCCGCCGCGACCGACGCGCGCTTCGCGACGGCAGGCGTGCGCATCCTGGCCAAGCCCTTCACGTGGGACGCGCTCCGCGACGCCTTGCGCGCCGCGGTGGGCTGTGAGCAGGAGCAGGTCGGCGCGAAGTAGAAGGGGTGCGGAGATGGTAGGCGGGGTGGGTATCGATCCCACGACCTCGGCCTTGTAAGGGCCGCGCTCTCCCAGCTGAGCTACCCGCCTGTATCTCCTCGCGCGACGCGGCGACACGATTCTACCGCAGAACCCGGCGTTCTCGACGAGCTCCAGCGCGACCGTGCCTGGCGCGATCATTGCAGCCCGTTAGCTCACGGGAATCTCGAAACCCGAGAAAGCGAGGCTTGGCATGATCAGGACATTTCGTGGTGTTAAAGGGTTGGGCATCGCGGCGCTGACAATGGCCGCTGCAGCCGGATGTGCGACGACGCCTTACACGACGACGACGCCCGTCGCGGTCCAGGCGAGCACGCCGACGGTCACCTACAACTATCGGACCGACGCGGAGCTGCTCCAGGCAAACCAGAACGCAATTACCTACTGCGGGCAATATCAGACCACCCCGCGGACCGGCTCGATCACGGGCAATGCGGATGGCAGCAAGACGGTGGTGTTCGATTGCGTGGGGCCCGTGGTCGCCTCGACGGCTCCTGCGCCCGTGGTGCCGCCGGGCATGAGGTACTCGTACCGGACGGACCAGGATCTGGTGCAGGCGTCGCAGACGGCCAGCGCCTACTGCGCGCGCACGGGCGCGCTGCCGATGACGTCCAACATCATCACGAACGCGGATGGATCACGGACCGTCGTGTTCCAGTGCTCGCGCTAGTTGACCGGCGTTAGCATTCCGCACTGATCGCCTCGCCTCCGGGCGGCGGGAGATTCGCCGCCCGGGGGCCAGCGTTCGTCGGTCTCGCGCTCGCCTCGCGCCCGGCGCGCCTGGCGCCTTTCGCCGCTCTCTGCTACGAATGGGGGCATGACGCCGCCCCTCGGCCCGTGACCCGCCGCATCCTCTTCGTCGCGCCGCGCGTCCCGTTTCCTCCGAACATCGGCTGGAATCAGCGCATGTTCCACGCGTTGCGGGCGCTCTCGGCGGTCGGGGGCGTCGATCTCGTGTGCGGTCGCGAAGAGCCCTTCGTCGACGTCGATCTCGAGCCGCTCGAGCGTCTGTGCCGGTCGGTCCGCATCGTCGATCTCGCGTCGGTCCCCGATCCGCCCGGGCCCCGCAGCCGTGCGGCCGCCGTGCAGCGGTACGTGCTGGCGCGCCACCCGACGCACGTCGCGCAGTTTCCCGCGCGCGCGCTGGCGCACATCGTCGAGCCGCTGGCGCGCCAGGCCGACCTCATCTGGACCGTTCGGCTGGGGCTGGCGGAGTGGCTCACGCAGCATCGCGAGCGCACCTTCGTCGACCTCGATGACTTCGAGTCGGTGAAGCAGGCGCAGGCCCTGCTGCCTCGGGGCTTCCGCCCGTGGCGCTGGCTCCTCTGGCTCGACAACCAGCGGCTCCGCCGGCTGGAGCGCACCGCGCCCCGGCGCTACGCGCGCTGCGTGGTCTGCTCGGATGTGCAGCGCGCGTCGTTCGCCGCTCGGCTGCGAGAGCGAGTTCTCGTGATGCCCAATGGCTTTCCGGCAGGCCTGCTCGACTACCCGCCACGGCCTCCGAGTGGACCGACGATTGTGTTCGTCGGCACGATGGAATACAGGCCGAACGTCGATGCGGCCTTCTGGCTCGCGCAGGAGATATTCCCACTGATCGCGCGCCGCGTGCCCGAGGCGCGTCTCCTCCTCATCGGCCACGACACGCGGCATCGCCTGCGGCCGCTCGCCGACGGTCAGCGCATCGTCGCCACGGGTTCCGTCGCGGACGTGGCGCCGCTCGTGGGCGAGGCCGCGGTGAGCGTCGCGCCCATCCGCACGGGCAGCGGCACCCGCATCAAGATCCTCGAGGCGCTGGCGCTCGGCGTCCCGGTGGTGTCCACCACCCTCGGGGCCGAGGGGCTCGACTTCGTCCCGGGCCGCGAGATCGTGCTCGCGGATGGGCCCGAGGCATTCGCCGCGGCGGTCGTCCGCCTGCTGACCGATCGCGCAACGCGCGAGGCCATGGGCCACGCGGGGCGGGCGGCGGTCGCCCGCGTCTACGACTGGGACCGCATCGAGGCGCGGCTCGGAGACGAGGTCCGGGGCTGGCTCGCCGCACCCCGTTGAAGGATGTAGGGTGGATCCGGCCGATGCGCCACATCGCGACGAGACACCCAAGGGGAGGACCGGACATGATCATGCGGATCACGTGGGGAAAGCCGTTCTTCGTCGGGGACTACAAGACGTACCGCTGCGACGTCAAGTACATGCAGTAGCCGCCGCCGAGCCTAGCGCGCGGCGATGCCGGCATAGGCCGGCTGATGGCCGAGGCGCTCTCCGTCCACCGTCACCCGCAGGAACGCGATGCACATCTCGTCGGTGGTCGCGTCACCCCAGCCGACGTCGCGCGGCGGGATGGTGGGATTACGGCGATTACGGGGGGAGTTGTCGTAGACCGCCTCGACCTCGATTCGCGTTCCACCGGGGAGCGGCACCGGCTCGCGGAACGTGTAGCTTCCCTGCCAGTGGAAGTCCCAGTCGTCGATGTAGATGAGTGACCGGGACGTGCCGTCGGGATACGTGGCGGTCAAGCGCATCTCCCGCCCCAGCAAGTGCATGTGAGGCGACACGCCAATGGCGTGCATGCGCCAAATCGGCGGGAGCGTGAAGCTCGCGCGCACGATCCAGCGCTCCTCGCCCGCCGGGATCCGGAACTGCTGATTCAGCACCGGGATCACGCGCAGCCGCTTGTCCACCGTGGCGCGCGCGAAGCGCAGGCCCACCCGGCTCAGCTCCTGAACGGGGTCGCCCGTCCGGTTGTGGTAGTGCACCTGGAGGACCAAGCGCGCGCCGGCAGGAATCAGCATGCCGACACCGTCGGGCACCGCCACGGGCCGCGCGCCGGGCGCCCAACCGCCCAGGCCCTCACGCGCGCCGACAAAGCCCGGGCCGCCGAAGCACGTGTAGCCGGGGCCTGCGTCCGCGCGGTCGAGGGCCTCCGCTTGCCCGGAGGTGTCGATGTAGGTGAGCAGGTGATGCACGATGCGACGGTCACCGGGCAGGAACTCGGCGGAGGCGACGTAGCGATCCTCCGGGAACGCCGTGGGGATGACGAAGCAGCGGTAGCGCGCCCGCCATCACCCAGGCGCGCAGCCGCGCGATCTCCGTGTCCGCCAGCCGGCGATCCTCGATGAAGTCCCCGTGGCCGGGCACCGGCGGCCAGGGCGGCATCTTCCGCCGCTCGACCGCACGAAGGATCTTCTGCCGCCGCGCGTAGGTCGCGTCGTAACTGGTGAGCGAAAAGGGCGCAATCTCGCCGTCGCGGTGGCAGGACTGGCAATGCTGCGCGAGGAGCGGGGCGATGTCGCGCGTGTACGTCACGCCGTCGGGCCCTGCGGCGGCCGGGAGCGCCAGCATGCCGGCAACGAGCAGCGCCGCCGGCAGCCCGCCGCGCGCGCTAGCCATGCCGGAGCTCCATGGGGGAGATTCTAACGCGATCCGCGCTCCCGCACGCGCCCCCGCGGATCCGCCTCCGCCAGGATCGGCAGAGGCGCGCCCGCGTGCACCGAATCGGCAAGGAGCTTTCCCGCCATCGGACCGCGCCCGAAGCCCGAGGACGCCAGCCCGCTGACGACCCAGAGATGCTCGCGCTCGACGATGCGCCCGATCAGCGGCTTGCCGTCGCGGGGAAACGGCATGAGGCCGGCCCACGTCCGCGCGATCGGCACGTTCTCGAGGAACGGCAGCACGCTCGCGGCATGCGCGTGGTTCACCGTGACTCCGCCCGGCTCCGGTGTGGTGCTCTCGCCCACACACTCGCGGTCGCCGCCGAAGACGATCTCGCCGTTGCGGCGCTGGCGGCCGTAGAGATGCCGCGTGACACGGCGGCCGTTGCGGATGGTGAGATTGGGAGGATCGGTGCCGGCGTCGCGGTGCCAATCGTAGGCGGACTCCGCGGCGGAGATGGTCTGGAACACGGTGGGCGGAAGGGCGGCCGAAGCCCACATCTGGCCGCGCACTGGCACGATCGGCACGTCCAGGCCCAGCATGGCGCCCAGCGCGGCGCACCAGGCTCCCGCGGCCAGCACCAGCACATCGGCGTCGAGCGCGCCGTGGGCGGTGCGCGCGGTCCAGCCGCCTCCGACGCGCGGGGCGCAGGCGGAAACGCCGTGCCCGGTCAGGATGCGCGCGCCGCGCCGGGCGGCCAGCATGGCGAAGGCGCGCGTGCCCTTCACGGGGTCCGCCTGAGCGCGCAGGGGCGAGTACATTGCTCCCAGCAGCGCGGGGGACCAGCTCGGCTCGAGCGCGCGCGCCTCGCGGGTCGTGATCAGCTCCACCCGCTGACCATGGGCACGCATGTCGGCCACGCGGCGACCGATGAACTCGTGCTGCTCGGGGGTGTGAATCGCCTGGAGCGAGCCGGAGCGGCGGAGCTCGCAGTCCTCGCCCTCCTCGAGCTGCACCCGCTCGAAGATCTCGACGCTCCCCGCGGTGAGATGGTCCTGGAGATCGCGCCGATCGCTCCAGCCCACGCAGTCGATCAGGCCCGCATTGAGCCCGGAGGCCGCGCCGGCCACCTCGCCACGCTCGACAAGTGTCACCGCGTGGCCGTGGGAGGCGAGATGGTACGCGGCGGAGCATCCGGCGATGCCACCGCCGATGATCAGAATCTCGGTGCCCCGCACCTCCGCCGCCATGTCCGGCGCCGTCTAGATCCCAAGGTACGCTTTGCGGACCAGCTCGCTCCCCAAGAGCGTCGCGCTGGTGTCTTCCATGACCACGCGTCCGGTCTGGAGCACGTAGCCCCGGTCGGCCAGCCCCAGCGCCGAGGGCACGTTCTGCTCCACGAGCAGCATGGTAAGTCCCTCGCGCGCGTGGAGGCGCCGAAGCACGTCCATGATGGTCTCGACCAGCCGCGGCATGATGCCGAGGCTCGGCTCGTCCAGCATGAGAAAGCGGGGGCGCGACATGAGAGCGCGGGCGATGGCCAGCATCTGCCCCTCACCGCCGGACAGCGTGCCCGCCCGCTGTCGCGCGCGCTCGCTCAGTCGCGGGAATAGCTCGAACACCCGCTCGAGCATCTCCCGCCGATGCGCGGGGTCGGCGTTGGTGGCGCTGCCGAGGGTAAGGTTCTCGGCCACGGTGAGGCGCGCGAAGAGTCGCCGCCCCTCGGGCACCAGCGCGATGCCCAGCCGCACGCGATCCGGGGCCTCGACGGCATCCGCGCGCGTGCCGTCGAACCAGATCTCGCCCGCCTGCGGGCTCACGAGCCCGGCGATCGCCTTGAGCAGGGTGGACTTGCCCGCCCCGTTGGCGCCCACCAGGGCCACCATCTCCCCCGCCCCGATGCGGAGGGACACGCCCTGCAGCGCGAGCACCCCGGTGGCATAGGCGACGCGCAGGTCGCGCACGTCGAGCAGCGGCGTAGCGGTGAGGCTAGTCGCGCTGGCCATGCGGCTCGCCCAGATAGGCGGCGATCACCTGGGGGTCGCGCACGATCGCTTCGGGGCGACCGTCGGCGATTTTCTCGCCGTGGTCGAGCACGACCACGCGATGCGAGAGCGGCATCACCACCTCCATGACGTGCTCGACCACGCAGATGGCCAGGTGCATGTCGGCGTGCACGCGGCGCACGAGCTCCACCGCGGCGGTGGTCTCCGTGGGCGTCAGACCGGACATTGCCTCGTCCAGCAACAGGAGGCGGGGCTCGGTGGCGAGGGCGCGGGTGATTTCGAGCCGCTTCTTGTCGGCGAGGGTGAGGGCCGCCGCCATCTCCCGCTCCTTGCCGCGCAGGCCGGTGAACTCGAGGATCGCAAGGGCGCGGGACTCGGCGCGGGCCAGGCTGTTCGTGCGGGTGAGGGCGCCGCAGATCACGTTGTCGAGCACGGTCATGCGGCCGAACGCGCGCACGATCTGCCAGGTGCGCGCCACGCCGCGGTGGCAGATGCGGTCGGGCCGGGCCCGGCTCACGTCGTGGCCGTCGAAGACGATGCGCCCCTGGTCGGGGTGGTAGTGGCCGCTGATGCAGTTGAAGAGGGTTGTCTTCCCGGCCCCGTTGGGACCGATGAGCCCCACGATCTCGCCAGGCGCGATCTCGAGAGAGACGTCGCGGTTGGCGGTGAGGCCGCCGAACTGCTTGGTACAGCGCTCCACGCGCAGCAGCGGGCCCGCGCTAGCCACGGCGGAACCAGCGCGCCCACGGCAGCGAGAGAAGGCCGCTCGGCCGGAAGGCCGCCACCACCATGATGATGATGCCGTACACGATCACGTCGAGGCCCCGGCCGGCGAGCGGGCCCGCGCCCAGCGTGGCACTCATGCCCTGCGAGATCGGGATCAGGATCAGCGCGCCGAGCAGCGGGCCCCACAGCCGCCCGATGCCGCCCAGCACCGTGGAGATCATCGGCAGCACCGACCAGTTCATCTCGAGCACCTGATCGGGGAAGACGGCGAGCGCCCAGAAGCCGTAGAGCACCCCGCCCGCGGCGAAGACCGCCGCCTCCAGACAGCGCGCGGCGGTCTTGTACACGCGGCTGTCGATGCCGATGGCCTCCGCGCCCTCCTGGTCGTCGCGGATGGCGCGGAAGTAGTAGCCGAGCTTGGAGCGGTCCACGCGGTGGGCGAGGTACATCGAGAGGACGAAAAGCAGCAGCGCCACATAGTAGTACGCCAGCGCCTTGCTGCGGCCGCCCCAGGCCAGGTGCCAGATCGCCTCCCCCGTCGACTTGGCCGGCGCGAGAGGAATGAAGAGGCCCCGGCTGCCGTTGATCAGCTCCCAGGTCGCCCCGATGGGCTGGGCGATCATCCACATCGCCACCGTGGCGATGGCGAAGTAATGGCCGCGCAGCCGCGTGACGGGGAACGTGATCACCGCGCAGATCACCATCGATACCACGATGCCGCCCAGCATGCCGAGCCAGGGGCTCCAGCCCCAGTGCACGGTGGCGAGGGCGGCGGTGTACGCGCCGGTCGCAAAGAAGATGCACGGGCCGAAGTCGAACTGCCCGGCCCAGCCGCCGATGAAGTTCCAGCCCACGCCCAGCATCGCGTAGATGAAGACGAGGAACCCCACCGTCTGGAAGTAGGTATAGCCGGTGGCCTGGATGACCAGCGGATACGCGAGCGCGACGAGCAGCCCGACGGCGAGGGCGATGCGCTTAGAAGCGGCCAAAGAGGCCCTGCGGGCGGAACAGGCCGATGAGGAGGTAGGAGCCGAACACGAAGGCGTCCTTGAAGGCGGGCGGGAGGTACACCACGGTGACGCTCTGGACCACGCCCACCAGCAGCGCGGCGCAGAGCGTGCCGAGGATGCTCCCGAACCCGCCGAGCGCCACGATCGCGTAGGCGAGCACGGTGAAGGACAGGCCGACCTGGGGATACACGGAGAAGAAGTTTGCGAGGATGACGCCAGCGATGCCGACGAGGGCGGCCCCCAGGCCCCACGCCACCGCGAACATCTTCTGCGGCCGGATGCCCATCAGCATGGCGGCGTCACGATCCTCGGACGTCGCCTGCAGCGCCAGGCCGAACTCCGTGCGATCCACGAGCAGATAAAGCCCGATGAAGAGGGCGAAGGCCAGGAGGCCGGCCACCAGCAGCGGCACCCCCAGCTTGATGCCGAGCACCGAGAGCTGCACCCCGGAGAGGTGGGAGAGCACCGTGTCGGACACGAAACGATAGTCGCTGGTGAAGAGCGCGACCACGCCGTTCTGGAGGAAGAGCAAGAGGCCCACCGTGGCGAAGATCTGCGCGAAGGCGTCGCCACGCTGCACCCGGCGCATGAGCTGCGAATAGGTCAGCACGCCCAGGGCATAGATGGCCAGCGCCACCGGCACCATCGCCACCAGCGGGTCCCAGCCCAACGTGGAGGAGAGCCACCACGCCCCGAACATCCCGAGCATCATGAACTCGCCGTGGGCGAAGTTGACCATCTCCATCAGCCCCCAGATGATGGCGAGCCCTACCGCCACGAGGGCGTAGAGCAGCCCCATCTGGAGGCCGTTGACGACGGCCTGGGCGAGCTCGGTCACGCGATCCTGCTCGGGCTCACTTCGCGGGCTTGGGCTTCGCGTCCCGCTCCTGCCAGTTCGGGCTCGGATACACCGGCGTGTACCCGGCTTGCTTGGCGAGATCCCACGGCCAGATCGTGTGCTTCTCGCCGTCCCAGCCGATCTGGGTCACCACGCCGCTGGCCAGCTCGTTCTGGTTGTTCTTGTCGAAGCGGATGCCCTTGTAGTCGATGATCATCTGGTCCGGGGTCGTGTTGGTGTCGGCGGCCGCCTTGGCGAGGACGGCGGGCTCGACCGACTTGGCCCGGTTGATCGTGTCCGCCACCCAGAGCATACCGGTGATCTGGCGCATCGCCAGCTCGCCCATGTCCTGCCCCCGGCTGTACTTCTTGTAGATCTCGTTCACCTTTTTCCAGGAGGGCTTCTTGCTGGCGAGGTCGATGGCCGTCGGGTCCCGCCCCAGCCACGCCGCCCCGCCGTTGGTCTTCTTCTGCGCCTCGAGCCAGGTCTGGTCGGAATAGCAGCCGTTGCTGGTGGCGATCACCTTGGGCATCCAGCCCGCGCGCTTGGCGTCGGCCTGGAACACCGCCGACTCCGCCGGGTACTGCACGAAGAACAGGATGTCGGGGTTCGCCGACTGCAGGCGCTGCACCTCGGAGGCCAGCGTGGTAGCGCCGGTCTTGGTGGTGAGGTCGGCCACCACCTTGAAGCCCGCCTTGGCAGCATGCTCGAGCGCGATCTTGTGGTTGTCCTGGCAGAAGAGGTTGTCGCAGGTGAACACCGCCACGGTCTTGAGGTCGGTGGGCCCGCCGTTCTTCGGCCACTCCTGGAGGAAGCGGAACACGCTGTCCACCATGAGCCGGTCGTGCGGGCCCGTGCGCCAGAACCACTTGAAGCCCTTGTCGGTCAGCGTGGGCGAGGCGCAGGCGTGGCAAGAGAGCGGGATCCCGTAGCCTTCGACCACCGGCTGGATGATCGAGGTATTGCCGCTCGTGCCCTCGCCGTCGACCCAGTGCACCTTGTTGACGGTGATGAGCTGTTCGACGAGGGACCGGGCGAGGTCGCCGCGGCTCTGGTCATCACGTACCACCAGCTTCATGGTCGCGCCGCCGAGCCCCGAGAAGCCTTTACCCGGCCCCAGCGGGACGGCGAGGTCCGCGTAGTCATTGTTCACGATGTCCTCGACGGTCTGGTTGGCCCAGAGGTATTGCTGGCCGAGGCTCGCGAAGTTCCCGGTGAGGGGGAGCAGCACGCCGATCAGCACTTCCTTCGGCGCCTGGGGCTCGGCCCGCTGGAGCGCGAGGCCTCCCACCACGATGATGGCCACCAGGACAGGGACGAAGATCCGGATTCCGCGCATGGGCAGGGCCCTCCTCGTGGGAGGGGATAACACGAAAGACGGGTCGGCGTCGAGGGGGGCTACTCGAGCCGCTCGAGATGAAACAGGCGCGCGGCGTTGCGCCACAGCACGGCCTCGCGGTCCCTTTCGCCGAGCTCGAGGCCCGCGAGAAGCGCGAGGGCGTCCTCGAGCGGCGCCCACACCGGCGGCTGATCGTTGCCGACGACGAGCCGCTCCGGCCCCAGCACCTCCAGAAGCAGGCGCAGCGCGGGCACCGACCACACGTTCGTGTCGACGTGGAAGCGCCGGAGATAGGACGACGGCTCCATGCCGAGGACATCGGGGCCGTGCCAGCGCTCGGGCCGGTAGGCGACCCAGGTCGCGTCGAGGCGCCCGGCCACGAACGGCAGCACGCCGCCGCCGTGGGCGAGCAGCAGGTTCAGGCGCGGATAACGATCGAGCGCGCCCGTGAAGATGAGCCGCGCCGCGCAGACCGCGGTCTGGGTGGGCCGGCCCATGATGAGGGAGAGCACGAAGTCGCGCCAGTGCTCGTTGGCGGGCAGGTCACGCGTGGGATGCACGAACAGCGGACGGCCCAGCCGCTCGGCGGTGGCGAGCAGCGGCGCGCACGCGGGGTCGTCGAGGTAGCGGCGCCCGTCGGAGGGATTGACGAGGGCGCCGGCGAAGCCCAGCTCGCCGACCATGCGCTCCAGCTCCCGCGCTGCGCTCTCTCCGTCCCAGGGATCCACGCAGCCGAGGCCGATCAGACGCCCCCGATGCCGTGCGATCAGCGCGGCGAGGCCGTCGTTGTACAGCCGGGCGCGGTCGCCGCCCGACCATCCGGGCAGCTCCTCCGCCGAGGTCTCCATGAAAAACGAATCGGACATGAGGGCATGGGTGATGCCGGACGCGTCCTGCGCCTCTAGCATCCGGGCGAGGACGCGGCGCTCCGCGGTGACGAAGCGCGGGCTGTCGCCGCCGGGCAGGCGCGCGAGCACCGCGTCGGGCAGGACATGCGCGTGACACTCGACGAGCGGCGGGGGCATGGGAGGCGCCTCAGCGCGCGGGCGGCGCCGCGGCGCGGGCGGCGCGCCGGCCGGCCTCCTCGGGAACGGGCACACCATCGCGATAGACCACGTGGTGCCCGAGCACGGCGGGCACGCGCGGCCCCGGCGTCACGATGCCGACGAGGTTCAACGGGTCGCAGGCCGACACGCGCAGGAGCTGACCGTCGGGCTGCTCGCGGCGGATCGCGCGCAATGCCTCGAGCGCCTCAGGAGCCGCAAACTGCTCGCCCACGAAGCCGCCGACGATGCGGCCGCCGCGCAGCTCGCCGCGCATCTCGAGCCGGCGGTAGACGCGCAGGAGGTCGCGCCAGGCGGGTGTCCCGGACTCGCGCTGGAGGAGATCGCGAAATACCACGCCGTAGCGCTTCACGTACTGTCGGGCCTTGGCCTCGGTCACGTCGTCCTCGGCAGGCGGCGCGGGCGCGGCGAGAAGAGCCCAGCGGCCCGTGCCGGTGGACGGGCGGGCGCCCGCGCGCGGACGGCCTGGATGGGGCCGACGGCGCTTTTCGTTGTGCATGAGGCTGCGCAATCCCGCGAAGCCGTCCCCGGTGACGAGCCCTGCCGTCACGAGCTCGCAGAGCGCCTCCTCGACTTCGATGCGGAGCCGGCGCACGTGGGCGGCAATCTCGTCCACGAACGAGGCCCCCGCGCGTTGCAGATGGGCGAGGACGTCGCGCGCAGGTCCGGACGGCTCGCCCGCGAGGGCGCTCGCGCGCGACTCCAGGAGCCAGGGAAGATCGCGGCGAAGCAGGAGCGCGAGTGGAACCGTCCCGGGCAGCCGCCGCCCGGCGTGGCGCGTGCTCGCGTGCAGTCCCAACCGGCCCCACGTGGTCTCGCCGGAGAGACACACCTCGTCGAGCCACGCGGGCTCATAGCGCTGCAGGCGTGCCGGCAAGATCGCGCGCTCCCAGGCGCCGGCCGCGGCCTCGAAGCCCTGGAGCCGCTCGATCACGCGCAGCAGGCCGTCGCGGCCGTGCTGCTGCGCGCCGGGTCGCGCGTGCTGCCACGCGAAGAGGAAGCGGATCAGCGCGGCCGCCGGCACGGGCTCGATGAGCCGCCGCAGCCCCTCCAGCGTGCGCCGATGGATGCGCGCGAGCAGACGGCGGTCGCACCACTCGAGCTCGTGATGGGTAATCGCCGCCGCGGTGGACGTGAAGCGCCCGCGCAAGGCGCCCCCCTCGGCCTCGATGGCGGCGAGGGCCGCCTCCATCTCGCCCGGCGTGACGTCGAGCGACGCCGCGAGCACCGGCGCGGTGACCGGCCCGATCAGCCCCAGTCGCGCGCGCACGACCTCGACGAGCGCGCCCTCGCGGCCCGACCAGGCGGCGGCCCGGCGCGCGGGCGGCTCGACGACGTCGGGCTCGAAGCGATAGTCCGGCCACACCGCGGCGGCGAGCGAGCGCCGCTCCGCCGGCACCCAGAGCGTGCGCCCGCTGCCACGGAGCCGGGCCGCCCGCCGCGCCGCAATCAGCTCGTCCATGAGGCCGCTCCACTCGGCGGCTTCGGACTCCGGCAGCGCGCCCACATCGAGGAGCAGGTCGTGCAGCTCGTCGGCATTGCGGAGATCGGGCCGCGCCTCCTCCACCACCGCGGCGATCGCCGCGGGGTCGAGGCGCCCCATGTCCGCGGCCACCGCGGCGGGCAGGCCGCGGCGCAGCGCCACCGCGCGGGCGCGCCGCTCTTCCAGCGGCGCGTCGTCGAGGAAGGTGTAGGGATTCGAGTTCAGGATCTCGTGGGCGAACACCGAGGGCTCGGGCGTGTCGCGCACGAAGCACTGGATGCGGCCCGCGTGCAGTGCTTCGAGCCGCGCGCGCAGCCCCTCCGTGTCCATCGCCTCCGTGAGGCAATCGCGCAGCGTCTCCGCAACCAGGGGGTGATCCGGGATCTCCACCGGCCCCGCCTCCATGTTGTCCTGGCAGGCAACCTGGGCCGGGAAGACGGCCACCAGGAGATCCTCGGCGCGCAGGCGCTGGAGATACGGCGGGACCTTTTTTCCTCCTGACCAGCGCAGCAGCGCCAACGCGCGGGTGGCATTCCAGCGCCAGCGCGTGGTGAACATGGGCGCCTGGAGCGCCGCCTGGATGAGCAAGGGCTCGAGCCCGCGCGGGTGCACCATGCCCGCGACCGTCTCCAGCGGGAAGCTATGCTGCGGCCCCAGCGAGAGCAGCACGCCGTCGTCGGTGGCGGCGGCCTGCAGCTCGAAGTTGAAGCTCTGGCAGAGCCGCTTGCGCAGCGCCATGCCCCAGGCGCGGTTGACGCGGCCGCCGAAGGGTGCGTGCAGGACCATTTGCATGCCGCCCGCCTCGTCGAAGAAGCGCTCCACCACCACGGTGTCGAGGGTGGGCACGGCGCCCAGGGCGGCGCGGGCGGCCGCGATGTAATCGCGGGCGAGCATCGCCCCGCGGGCGTCGAGCCCGGCCTCGTCCATGAGCCACCGCGCGGCCGCGTCGGCATCATCGAGCCGCTCGGCCACCGCCGCCCGCACCGCCGACACCTCCGCGGACAGCTCGGGCGTGCGCGCCGGTCCCTCACCCAGCCAGAACGGGATCGTGGAGGGCGCGCCCCCCGCATCCTCGACGCGCACCTTCCCGCTCTCGACCCGGCGGATTCGCCAGGAGCTGTTGCCGAGCAGGATCACGTCGCCCGCCATCGACTCGATCGCGAAGTCTTCGTCGAGCGTGCCGATCGGGGTCTCGTCGGGCTCCAGCACCACCTGGTAGGTCCCCGTCTCGGGGATCGCGCCCCCCGAGGTGATCGAGATCAGCCGCGCGCCGCGGCGCGCGGTGAGGCGCCGCCCGACCGCGTCACGATGCAGCCGCGCCCCCACCCGCCCCCGCCGCGTCGCGATGCCGTCGGCGAGCATGTCCACGACGGCGTCGAAGTCGGGCCGAGGGAGCTCGGCATACGGTGCCGCCCGCCGGCAGAGCGCGAAGAGCCGGTCCTCGTCCTGATCCTCGCCCGCGCAGATCGCCACCAGCTGCTGGGCGAGCACGTCCAGCGGCGCGCGCCGGAGCGCGAGCCCGTCGATCTCGGCGCGGCGGGCCGCGCGGACCAGCGCCGCGCACTCCACCAGCTGGTCGCGCGTGAGGGGAAACAGCCGCCCCTTCGGCGTGGCGGCCAGCGCGTGGCCGGAGCGGCCCACGCGCTGCAGCGCGGTGGCAATGGAGCGCGGCGAGCCGAGCAGGCAGGTGAGATCGACCGTGCCCACGTCGATGCCGAGCTCCAGCGAGGCGGTGGCCACTACCAGGCTCAGCTCGCCGGATTTCAGCCGCTGCTCGGCGTCGAAGCGGCGCGCCCGGCTCAGGCTCGAGTGATGCGCGGCGACGCGCTCCGCGCCCAGGCGCTCGGCGAGGTGCCGGGCCACCCGCTCGACGAGACGCCGCGTGTTGACGAACACCAGGGTGGAGCGGTGCGCACGGGCCATCTCGGCCACGCGGTCGTAGATCTCCTCCCATTGCTCGTGCGTGCACACCGCGCCCAGCTCGTCGCGCAGGACCTCGATACGGAGATCCATGTCGCGGCGCTGCCCCACGTCCACCACCGCGGGCATCGGCCGGGTGGCTCCGACGAGCAGCCGCGCCGCCGTCTCGATCGGGCGCACCGTGGCGGACAGGCCCACGCGCTGAAGCCGCGCCACGCCGCCGCTCGACGCCGCGACCAGCTCGTCCAGCCGCTCGAGCGACAGCGCGAGATGAGCGCCGCGCTTGTCGCCCGCGACCGCATGGATCTCGTCCACGATGACGGTGCGGACCTCGGCCAGCCATTTCCGGCTGGACTCGGCGGTGAGGAGAATGAACAGCGACTCGGGCGTCGTGACGAGGATGTGCGGCGGCCGCTTCCCCACCTGGCGGCGCTCGTGCGCCGGAGTGTCGCCCGTACGCACCGCGGTGCGAATCACCGGCGCCGGCAAGCCCGCCGCCACCGCCGCCGCGGCGAGCTGAGCCAGCGGCTCGTCGAGGTTCCGCCGGACGTCGTTCGAGAGGGCCTTCAGCGGGGAGACGTAGAGGATCCGGGCGCGATCATCGAGAACGCCCTCGACCGCCTTACGGAAGAGCTGGTCGATGCAGGCGAGAAACGCGGCGAGGGTCTTGCCGGAGCCCGTCGGCGCGGTGAGGAGAACGTCCTGCCCGGCTGCGATCAGTGGCCACGCTTGAGCCTGGACTGGCGTGGGCTCCGCGAACCGGGTGCGGAACCAGCGCTCTACGACGGGGTGGAACACCTCTTCAGTATAGGCACCCCGTCGAGGGCCGGGTAGAGGCCCCCGGCTTGCCGTCGCGTGCTACGCGGCCTTTTCGATCGGAACGCCCGCGACCGGGCGCTTGGGCTTCGGCTCGGTCGCCTCGGTCTTGACGGCGTCCGTCTTCCGCAGCACCAGCCAGCTGGCGATCTGCTCGCCAAGCAGCCACAGCGGAAGGGCCAGCGCGGCCAGGTACGTGAGTCCGTGTGTCAGCACCGTGTTGAGTTCCATGGCGTCGCCCTCCTTGGCCGGTCTATTGGCACACGCCATGCCAGCAAGGGAACACCGCTTAATCAGGCGGTTAGCTCGGGGGAGGGCCGACGGGCTTCGGGCCGCGTGCCCGGTGCGCGGGCTTGGAGCCCGACCAGGGATCAGTTGGCGCCGAGCGCCGTGAGGCCGGCCCGGGCCGATTCCACTAGATCCGGCTCCGCGTCCCTGGCCGCCACGAGCTTCCGGTAGACGATGGCGGCGGAGTCCCTCTGGCGAAGCGCGGCGAGCGACTGGCCCGCGCCCAGGAGCGCCTTGCGGCCCCAGGGGGAGTCGGGCGCCAGATACGCCGCGGTCATGTAGGCCTGCACGGCCTCCGCGTGCTGTGCGGCCGCGCGATATCCCTCGCCCAGGCGATAGGAGGCCTCGGCCGCGGAAATGGGATCTTCGGCATCGAGGCCCTTCTGGAGCAGCGGGCGAGCCGCGTCCCATTTTCCCTCGCTCTGGAGCAGGCGGGCCTGGCTCACCGCCGCCCGATCCAGGCCTTCGGCCGATGGGTAATCGCGGCGCACGCGCGCGTAGACCTCGAGGGCTTTGTCCTTCTCGCCCACCGCTTCATAGGCCTGGGCGAGCAGGACGAGCGCACGCGGCACGCGCGCATCGCCCGCATGATCTTCGAGGAACTTCTCGAGGCGCGGCCGTGCCTCGGGCGCGGCGCCGGTGCGCAGGAGCGCCTCGGCGAAGTCGAGCGCGCCCGCATCGTTGCCCGGATCGGTCGGATAGCGCGCCCCCAGCGTGCCGTACGCGTCACGGGCGATTGCCCATTGGCCGTCGCGCGCGGCGCCCGCGCCCAGCGCGGCGAGCGCCACCGGCGCGGCCGGACTCTTCGGGTAGTCACGAGTCACTCGCTGCGCGAGCTGCTGCGCTTCGGGCCACTTCTTCTCCTCGCCGGCCAGATAGACCATGCCGGCGAGCAGGCCCGGCGCAGTGGCGGGATCCGGCGAGCCTTTGAGCAGCGGCTCCGCGAGCTTGCGGAACTCGTCGCTCTTGCCCTGGTTGAACGCGACCGCGGCAAGCCCGTACTCGGCGGCGGTGGCCGCGGGGCCCGCTGAGGCATCACGGACCGGAGCGAATTCCCGCGCCGCCTCGTCCCACTGCTTGGCGTCGAACGCGAGCACGCCGAGGCCGAGCCGCGCCGCGTCCTCTCCGTCGTGCAGCGCGCTGCGGAGATCGGTGCGTGCGTCGTTCGCGCGGCCCATCCGCAGCAAGGCGACGCCGCGCGCGAACCGCATACGGGCTTCGAACGGCGAGGAGGATCCGCGCGCGGCGAGATCGTCGAGGTCGCGCAGCGCGGCCGCCGGGTCCCCCGCGCGGAGGAGCAGGATCGCGCGATTGAGCCGCGCGGTGCGCCCGGGCTCGGTGTCGCCGGCGCGGTCGATGACTCGAGTCAAGAGAGCGCGCGCGCCCGCCTCGTCCTTGGCGCTCGCCGCTTGCTCCGCGGCGAGGAGGAGCACGGCAGGCACCCGCGAGTCGTCGCCCGCTTCGCGCGCGAAGCGATCCCACTGCTCGCGGGCCGCCTCGGGCCGGCCGCGGCGCAGCTCCGCCCAGCCGAGAGCGAGGCGGGCGGAGGCGGTGAGGGCGGGGTCGGTCGGCTCGGCGACGACCCGGCGATAGAAATCGGCGGCGCGGTCGTACTGGCGAAGCCCGTAGGACGCCTCGCCGGCGATGATGGCGGCAGTCGCCCGGAGCGGTGGCGTCGGCGTGCGCTCCGCGAGGAGCCGCTCCGCGCCGGTGCGCGCCTGCTCGAGCTCCCGGGCCTCGAGGTCCATCTGAGCCAGCCGGGCCCCCGCGAAGGCGCGCACATCAGCAGTGCCTTGCCCCTGGTGTGCGGCCACGAAGCGATCCCGCGCCTCCGCGGTCTGCCCGGCCTGACGCAGCGATTCCGCGCTCAGGGCCAGCGCGTAGGCGCGCGTGGGCGGGTCGAGATCGAGACCGAGCAGCTCCGTGAACGTCCCCTCCGCCTCCCCGGCGAGCTTCTTCTCGACGACATGCCGGGCGAGCAGCAGGCGCACCGGCACCGCGAGGGGGCCCTTCTTGTCGAGCGCCTCGAGCCGCTGGGTCTCATCGCGTGCGGCGTTGAAGTCATCGAGATCGAGGAGGGCCCGCACCAGGCCGGCCCGCGCCCACGGGGCTTCGCGCGTATTCGGATAGGCGACGAGGAGCCCGCGATAGGACTTCACCGCGTCGAGCGGCTGGCCCGCCTCGCGACGCCACCAGCCCAGGCGCACGAGACCGGACTCGATCAGGAGCTGCGGGCCCGCTGCCGTGAAGATCTGCAGCCGCTGGGCGGCGCCCGACGGGTCGCCCAGACGGCCGAGCGTGTCACCCAGCCAGTACGAGGCCTCGGCGGCGAGCGGGCGCGGCAGGCTGCCATTCAGCAGCGCCGTCCACTCGTCGCGCGCCTCCGGGTACCGCTTGAGGGCGTGGAGGGCGAGGGCCCGGCCGTGTCGCGCGGTGGGCACCAGCTGCGGCGTCACGCTGCCGCGCAGGAAGCCCTGGAAGATGTCGAGGGCACGCTGCGCGTCGCCGCGCTCGAGCGTGACCCAGCCCAGCGAGTGCGTGGCGTAGAGTCCTAGATCGTCGCGCGGATTCTCACGGGCCACCGTCTCGAGATAGGTGGCCACGCTGTCGCGCCGGCCCAGCCGCAGCATGGTCTCCGCCGCCCAGTAGCGGGCCTCGCGAATCACCGGCCGGTCGCCGCCCTTGTTCATCGCGGCCTGGAACTCGGCGAGGGCGGGCTCGAGCTCGCCCTTCTGGTACCGGGCGCGGCCGCACTCGAGCTGCTCGGAAGCCACTCCGAACACGCTGCCGAGGGGATTGCACGCCAGCGCGCGCGGTGATGGCATCGGCAGCGTCGGCCGGAGCCCGAGATCGCTTGCCACCGCGGGCGGCGGAAGCTGCGGGAAGGGCGCCGGCGAGGCGGGCAGGGCCAGCGCGGGGAGCGGCACCGCCGGCTTGTCGAGCGGCGGGGCCGCCAGCCGCAGGGCGGGCACGATGTCCGGCGGCGGCAGCAGCGGACGCGGGGCGGCCGGAGGCGTGCGCGCGGGAGCGGGAGGCGACGCGGGCGCGGTGGCGGCGGTCGCGCCCGGCGGCGCGGGCGGCGTCTGCCCATGGCTTGGCGCAGCGACGGCCAGCGCCGCGAACAGCGCCAGCAGCGCCGCGCCGCGCGAGACGGTCATCGTGGCGCCACCGCCCGTGGCTTGGGCGCCGGCTTGTCAGGCGGGGGCTGCGGCTTGAGCTGGGCCGCCACCGCGGTCTTGCGGGTGCGCGCCCACGCGCGCAGCTCCTTGTCCGGGCAATCGGCCGCGACTTGATCGTAATAGCGGATCGCCTCGGACAGCTTCCCCTGTTCCTCGAGCGCGAGCCCCGCGCCGGCCAGCGCGCGATAACGCACGGCGGCGTCGTCCGCGCTCGCCTCCGCCGCCGCCCGGAAGGCCTGGAGCGCAGGACTCGCGCGCTTCTGCTTCAGCTCGCTCTCCCCCACCAGGAGCTGAGCCTGGGCGCGCACGCCCGTGTCATCGCTCTTGGCCGCGACTCGCGCGAGGCTCGCCGCGTCCTTGAAGCTCCCTCGGCCAAAGGCCGCCTGGGCGAGGTCGAGTGAGGCGCGCGCAGCGAGCGGATGGTCGGGGAAGTCTTTGCGCAGCGCAGTCCACGCGGCCTCCGAATCCTTCGGACGGTTGAGCCGGGTGGCGATGAAGCCGGCGTCGTAGAGGCTCTCCGCCGTGCGCGGCTCCTGTGCCATCAGCAGCTTGTACTCCTCGGCGAGCTCGTCCTTTCGCCCGTCCTTCAGAAGCCGCTCGACGACGGTGCGCCGTGCCTGGTTGGCGAGGTCGTGCTGCGGATACTTGGCGACGAAGGCGCGCAGGTCGGCGATCCCCTCGTTGCGCTCACCGGCCGTGATGCGCGCGTAGCCCTGCAGGTACAGCGCCTCCGGGATGTGCTTGGACTTGGGATAACGCTCGGGATAGCCGCGCAGCAGGCCGATGGCCTCGTCGTAGCGTTTGGCGTCCACCAGCGCCCGCGCGAGGTAATAGGTCGCCGAGGGCACGGTAGCGTGATCGGGGAACGCGCTCACGAGCTGACGGAAGGCGTTGATCGCGGGGTCGCGGTGTTTGAGCTCCAGCTCGGACCAGGCGAGACCGTACAGCGAATCCGGGGCGTACTTTGAGGCGGCGTCGGCGGCCACCACGCCTTCGTAGGCCCCGCGCGCGGCATCGTAACGGCCCAGCCGGAACAGGGTCTCCGCCTCCCAGAAGCGCGCCTCCTGGGGCTCGCCCGGCGGCGGCGTGATGGTGCGGGCCTGGCGGAACGCCGTGAGGGCCGGCTCGAGCGCGCCCTCGGCAAAGCGGACCTTGCCGAGCAGCAGGAGCGCGTCACCGTACCGGCCATCCTGGGGATAGCGCTCCACCAGGCGCTCGAGGGAGACGCGCGCCACGCCGTTGAGCCGGTCCTCGAATGCGCGCTGGGCCACCAGCCAGAGCCGTCCGGGCTCGTCGAGGGCCGCAGTGGCCCGCGGGGCCCCGAGCAGGAGCGCGGAGACCACGAGCAGCAACGCGAGGGGTCCGCTCGGCGATCGCGTCATGCTCTTTCACCGTATCACGGCCCCCCGCGCCCGCCACTCCATTGCCTCAGAAACGGACCCGTACCCGATAGGTGAGCTTCGCGGACGATTCCTTGGGGACGCTGATCTCGTACTTGAGAGTATGCGCCTCGACTTTCTCGTAGGCGTGGGTGGACGAGAGCACCTGCCAGTCGCCCGGCACTGGCTCCATCACCGTCACGGTCTGGGCCTCGGCCTTGTGGTTGCGTAGCGCGATCTCCCACTCCACCTCGTAGAGGTTGCCCGCGATCTTTCGCCAGTCCTTCTGCGTGCGCTCCCCCACCACGTCGAACGCATTGCCGAGCTTGATCTTCACCTTCTCGTCCTTCGCGGTGTGGTCGATCCAGTCCTCGCCGACGAACTGCTGGCTGCCGCTCGCATCGGCCTTGTAGACGCGGACCTTTCCCTTCGGGAGGGGCAGGCCGAGACGGTTCTCCTTGCTGTTGCGGATCTCGACGTAGGCCGCGATCTTCTGGTTGGACATCGGCATCCCGTAGGCGTTGCGGTAGTACTCCTGGGCGCCGTAGTAGATGAGCTCCTTCTTCACCGCCACGTCGGGCGCGGCCATGAGGGTGAGCTGCTTGGTCTGGTTGTCCTTGATGGTGGTACGGCCGTCCAGCGTGTAGAGGTGGTACTCGAAGAGCCCCTCCTCGGCGAAGTCCCGGCTGGCCTGAGCGGGCGAGGCGGCCTTGGACGCGATCTCCATCATGCGGTTGTCGCGGCGCCCGTCGCGGGCGCGGTTGACGTCGCCGGCGACTAGCTTGAGGGCGGCGTTCCCATAGGTCGCGCCGCTCTTGTTGTCCACCGTCACCCAGCCGGTCAGATCGCTTCGAGTGTCGGAGGCGTTGAGGACCATGACGTAGTCCGCGCGCCAGGTGATGCCGCCGGTAAGGTACGAGGCTTCCACCCGCTGCGGGCGGTCCGCCCCGTTCCGGAGCATCCACACGAGCGTGGGCTGGGAGACGAGGTTCTCGGGCAGCGCGGGCAGCACCACGCGGCCGTAGTGCCCCAGGTGGATTTGCCCGTTGATGTCGTACACCGGGCCGTTGGTGGACAGCAGCGTGGCTTCGACGTAGGTGCCATCGTTGCCGTAGAGGCGAACGCGCTTGCCCACGTACTTTTCCAGGAGCTTGGCGCTCGAGACGAGGTCGTACTCGTAGTTCTGCTCGAGGATGCGCAGCCCGGCGGGATCCGTGAGCGACTTCAGGCTCACGGTGGTGGGGTCGATCTGCGCCGCCACGTCCTTCCACTGCACGTCGCTGAGGCCGGCGGGCAGCCGGACCTCGCGCATGTCCTTCACGAGGCCGAGGTTGCCGTTGTAGATCGTCACCATCACGTCTTTCTGGCTATCCCGCGTGATGGGCACGGGTGCCGCCGCCACCGCCATCTGGGCGGTGGCGAACAGCGAGAGCATGACGAGGGCTGAGAGCTTCCGCTTCATGGGAACCGTCCTCCCCGATCGTCCGGCGTTTAGGTGCGTCTACCGTGTTGGACCAGGGACGCCGCCGGAAGTTCCCGGCCATGGCGCCCGGGAAGGCAGCACTCAGCGGGCGAGCAAGATGTGCAGGCGGATCTGCGGGGGCAAGGTGCTGGGATCACGGTCCCAGGACCAGCGGCCGATGCCTTCGAGCCCGCGCGTGAAGTCGGCCAGCGCGGCGCGCGGCACGATCATCTCGATGAGGACCTGGCCCTCCCCGGCGTCGCGCCGGAATGCCTCAACCACGTCCAGCCGGCCGCGTAAGTCGACCAGCGCGCGCTCCGCCGCCTCGCGGTCGCTCACGGAGAGGCGCCCGGAGGCATCGGGTGGGACGAGGGCGCGCGTAACCTCGGGCGCTCGGCTCCCCAGTCGCTGCCGTCGCGGCACCGCCGGCGTCGCCTGCGTGTCCA
>Ga0207428_10000484_pt1 | contig 47962 bp, 31 predicted proteins | sample RhiMethybrSRZTD1_FD_187600 | JGI IMG/M metagenome (GOLD analysis project Ga0207428, IMG submission 187600) | Populus rhizosphere microbial communities from Tennessee, USA - Rhizosphere MetaG P. TD hybrid SRZTD1 (SPAdes) (version 3) | ecosystem: Host-associated > Plants > Roots > Rhizosphere >...
TTCACCGTGACGTGCTGCTGCGGCAGTTCGACGAGCTCCGCGAGCTGACCGGGACCTCCGCACGGATCCGGTGTCACGGCGACTATCACCTCGGTCAGATCCTGGTGACCGAGGGCGACGTCGTGATCCTCGATTTCGAAGGCGAGCCCGGACGTCCGCTGCACGAGCGCCGTGCGAAGAGTTCTCCGCTTCGCGATATCGCCGGGATGATTCGATCGTTCAGCTACGCAGCACTCACATCCGTTGGCGCGGTGACGCAGACGAGGCCAGACGATGCGCGCCGGCTCGGTCCCTGGGCCGACTTCTGGGAAACGTGGATCAGCGCCTCATTCCTGCGCTCGTATCTGATGGCCACACGAGGCGCAGCGTTTCTCTCGCCGCCGGACGATCTGGACATCATGTTGCGCGCCTACACCCTCGACAAGGCGTTGTATGAGCTGGCGTACGAATTAAACAACCGTCCATCGTGGGTTCACATCCCGCTCACCGGCGTGCTGCAGCTGCGGCCACGACTCCATGCGTAATTCGTTCGGCCTCGACATTGCTTGAATGCAGCGGCTGTCCAGATGGAGGATGCGAATGGCGATGGAAAGTATCGAGGAACTGTTTGAGCACGAGCTGAAAGATATCCTCGGAGGCGAGCAGGCGCTCGTCGATGCGCTCGAGCAGATGGCGCAGGAAAGCTCGGATCGCGACATCAAGAAGGCCTACACGCAGCATCGAAAGGAAACACAGGGTCAGATCAAACGCATCGAGAAAATTTTCCGGTCACTGGGCCAGAAGCCCGAAGCGGAGACCTGCCCCGGGATCGAAGGCCTTATCAAGGAAAAGAAAGTGTTCATGCGCGAGAAGCCGACGGGCGAATTGCTCGAATTCTTCAATGTTGGCGCGGCGCAAAAGGTGGAACGTTACGAGATCACATCGTATGAGACCTTGATCGACATGGCCGACAAGCTCGGCCTGTCCGACGCGGTGGAACTGCTCGAGGAAAATCTCCAAGAAGAAGAGGCCGCGCTCAACAAGTTGAAGGCAATCGCATCCGAATTCGATGTCACCGACGAAGCTGACCAGGCCGAGGACACCGAAGAGGACGCAGAAGGACAGCCCGCAACGCCGCGACGTTGATTACAATGTGAGTCGTTTCACCTCTTCAACGAAGCGCACAGCCTCGAGTCGATAGAAGAGCAGGAGTACCTGTCGTGCCCAGAACCAACAGCTCACAACCCTCACCAACAAATCGCCCGCGAAGCCGTGGAACTTCGCGATCTTCTGCGGAGTCGTCCGGTTCATCGCCGTCGAGCGCGGTCGGTGCTGCAGCGGACATGTCGAGTTCGAACGCGAACGGCGGCGAGATCCCGACCTACGATGAGATCGCTGAGGCGGCGTATCAACGCTACCTTCAGCGCGGCGGGATCGACGGACGAGATTTCGACGACTGGCTCGAAGCTGAGCGCGAACTGAAAGCGCGGCGAAGGGCCAGTTAACGGGCAAGGGCTCAGGGCTCAAGAAGTGAAGCCTTGAGTCTTGAGCTACCGACGTCCCGGTTCAGGATTTGCACGAGCCGCGATTTATGGCACGTGCACTCTGGAAGGGCTCGATCGCGTTCGGCCTCGTCAATATTCCGGTCGAACTTCATACCGCTGTGCGCGATTCGCGTCCGCGTTTTCGCATGCTTCACGCGGACGACAAATCGCCGGTTCGCTTCGAGCGTGTCTGTCAACGTGAAGGCAAGCCCGTCGCGTGGGAGGAGCTCGTCAAAGGGTTCGAGTACGAGAAAGGCCGTTTCGTCGTATTGACGAAGGAAGATTTCAAGACGGCTGCCCTGGAAAAAAGTCGTACCGTTGACATCCGCAGTTTCGTCAAACCCGACGAGATCGACGATCGCTTTTTCGAGAGCGCCTACTACCTGGTGCCGGCCAAGGGCGGCGAGCGCGCGTATGCGTTGCTGCGGGAGGCGCTCAAAGAGACCGCGCTGGTCGGGATCGCCACCATCGTCCTGCGCAACGCCCAGCATCTGGCGGCGCTCGAAGTCGTCGGTGACGCGCTCGTGTTGACGCTGATGCGCTACGCCGAGGAGTTGGTCGACGTTCGCGAGTATCACTTCCCCGCCGCCAAAGACATTCGCAAGCCCGAGCTCCAGATGGCGCGGACACTCGTCGAAAACCTCGCCGACACCTGGGATCCGTCGCAGTACACCGACGAGTATCGCGCGAACCTGATGAAGATCATCAAGGCGAAGCTCAAAGGGAAGGAAGCGCACCTGGTCGAGCACGTGGAACCACGCAACGCGGAGGTCGTGGATTTGATGGAACGCCTCCGACAATCGCTGGCGGGAGCGGGCGGCAGTGCGGGCACGAAGAAAAAGACCGGTCGCGGGCACAAACCGGCCGCCCGCGGACGTAAGAGAGCTCATGCCGCGTAATTTCCATGATCCACACCTGCATAATCGGCGGCTGGACCGAACCGCGGGGTTCGCGCCCGTTTTTCGGTTCACTGCTGCTAGGCGCGGCTGACGAGCAGGGTGAGCTGCGCTATGTCGGGCGGGTGGCGTCGGGGTTCACGGACGCGCAACTCGGCCTGATCTGGAAGCAGTTGCGAGCGCTGAAGACGAAGTCGTCACCGTTTCCTGTCGTCCCCGATACAATCGACCGCGCGCACTGGGTCAAGCCGAAGCTCGCCGTGCAGGTGCGGTTCTCCGGCTGGACAAGAGACGGACGTCTTCGTCGTCCGGCATTCGTGGAGCTGGAGGCTGCGGGCAAGGATGCCACGCGTGAGCGCGCTCACAAGGAGCGGCGTTCAGTCGCTGCTGACGCAACTCGACGAGATTGAGGCGGGTCCGGGCGGAGGTGTCATCACCTTCGACACCGGACGTCTCGAGGTCTCGAATCTCCGCAAGTTGTTCTGGCCAAAGTTGAAGCTGACGAAAGGCGACCTCTTTCGTCATTACGTACGCGTTGCGCCGTTCATCCTGCCCGTGCTCGAAGACCGCCCGCTCGTGATGAAGCGCTATCCGAACGGCATCGCCGGCGCGCCCTTCTATCAGCATCGGGCCCCCGACAAGGTGCCGGCCGGAGTCCGCATCGAGCGCGTCAACGCGGGCACGGAGATACGTCCGCATCTGGTCGGCGGCGGGCTCGCGACGCTTCTCTACACCGCGCAGCTTGGCGCCATCTCGCAGGATCCCTGGTTCTCGCGCGTGCAGACGCCACAGATGATCGATCACATCGCGATCGATCTCGACCCGCCCGATGGTCTGTCCTACCGGCGCGTGCTCGACGTCGCGCGATGGGTGCGCGACGCGCTCGTGTCGGTGAAAGCGACCGGATTTGCGAAGACGTCAGGCGCCGGCGGCCTGCACGTCTACGTGCCGCTGCCGTCGCAAACGACGTATGAATCAGGCCTGCTGTTCGCGCAGCTCATCGCGACGACGGTCGCGGAGCGGCATCCAAAGGAAGCGACGATCGAACGATCGGTGAAGGCGCGTGGCCGCCGTATCTATGTTGACTACATGCAGAATGCGCTCGGCAAGACGCTCGCCAGCGCCTACAGCGCACGCGCGAGCGAGTTTGCGGGCGTCTCGACACCGCTGACGTGGGATGAAGTGGACGAAGGTGTGTCGCCGCGGGACTTCACGGTGGCGAATTTCGATCAGCGCATGACGTCGGCCGGCGATCTGTGGGCCGGGCTGAGAAAGAGCAAGGGCACGAAGCTCAGTCTTCGTGAGCTTCGTGCCGGCTGAATGGCTTCGTGATTTAGAACGTTACCCTGGCTTCGCCGACAATCTGGCGCTTGATGATGTCGCCGAAGATGTGCTGCTGCATTTCTTCGTTGCCGATGTTGTTCACTTTGATGCTGGTCACCAGCCTGTCTCCGAGCCAGCGTACGCCGAACGCGCCGGTGACCGTCGTGAACGGGTCGGTGAAGCCGGCATACCGCGCATCGAGCACGTCCTGCCAGAACGCCTTGTCGGTGTAGCTGACGGTGAGGTTGCCGAGATACCGCGTGTAACTGAAGTTGAACCCCGTGTTGAACCGATTCTTCGGCGGCCAGTTGAGATCCTCGATCGTGGTGCCCGGAGGCAACCCCTCGGCTATCGGCATCCATTGATAGGAGTAGTTAGCGAAGACGTTCACGTAACGGTTTGCCGCGGCATCGACGCCAAGCTCGATTCCCTTGTCCTTCACTTCTCCGAAATTCAGATACGTGTACTGCGAAGGCAGTACGACCGGCGACGGCAAACTTGCGAGCACCGACAGGATCGCCGGAGGCAGTGGCCAGCCGGGCGGCGGATTCGACGCGCTGTACACGCGCACCGGCGTGAAGTAGATCCCGTTTTTCGTGTTGTTCCAGTAGACCGAAGCGGTCACGCTCGCGCGATTGCCCACCACACCCGTGTAACCGATCTCGAAGGCCGTCATCGTCTCGGGCTTCAGGTCGGTATTGCCGACCGCAGTGATCGGGAAGATGAAAGGCGAAAGCGATGGCAGCGGCGCCAGCGCCCGCAAATCCACCTGGTTGAGGATCGCCGTCTGGATATTGTTGTTGACGAAGGACGGCGCCCGGAACGCGCGATTGACCGACACGCGGAACGTGTTGGCGGCGTTCGGCTTCATGAGCAACGTCGTGCGCGGCGAGAACGCTGCGTCTTCAATGGATGAAAACTTGTCGACCCGCGCGCCAACGACCCATCGGAAATAGTTGTTCAGAAAGATTTCGTCCTGGAGGTACCCGCCGCCTTCGCTGCGGTTGTCTCCTACCGGCGCAAGCGAAATATCAAAGGTGTTGCGGCGAAAGTTGCCGCCATAGCTGAGCACGTGCGTGGTGCCGATTGCCTTCACGTCGTTTGCTTCGACGTCGAACGTCTTGGTATCGAAATCGAGCGGCAGCGGACGGCCGTTGACGCCAAACGACAGCAGGTTCGACGCGTTGCCGTTCAGCAGGTTCGTGAAGAACGCCACGCGGCGGCCGCCTTTCTGGTAGCGCGTGGTGAAGTAGCCCATTCGGGAATCGCTCGAAATATTGAACGGACCGATCCCCGAATAAATCAGCCCCTGCGTTCCCGCCACGCCGCCTTCGAAGGTGACCGATCCGCCGTCGTTCGCGATGTCGTAATCGACGCGCGCGTCGAACTTCGGCTGTTTCGTCCCCTCGTTCACGAACGAGGGATAGGGCGTATTGAATCTGTTTGCAATCGTTCCGACCGGACGCGGCAGCGGGTCCTGCGTGAAGTAGCCGGCTCCCAGCCGGTACGCCCAGTTGCCGTTGACAGCCTCCGCGTGCGAGCCGTTCACGTAAAAGAGCGACCCGGAGTCCATGTCGCGCCCCGTGACGTTGCGATTGAAGGTGCCGACGCCGATCGTGAGCGAAGTGGCTCTGCCCTGCATCGCCATCTCACGCGGCGTTTTCGTCAGCACGTTGACGACGCCGTTCATGGCGTTGGCGCCCCAGATGGCCGACGCCGGACCGCGAATGATCTCGATCTGGCGGATCTCGTCGGGGTTGGTGGGCACGAGATCCCACATCACCATGCCGAAGAAGTCGAGGTAGACGCTGCGGCCGTCGACCAGCGCCAGTTGGGACGTGGACAGCGTCGAGGTCGCGGCGCGGGAGGTGAGGTTGACGTCACGTGCCGACACTTGCGTCACGTTGAGACCCGGGACGGCCCTCAGGAGATCGCCGATGTTGGTCGCGGGCGAATTCTGGATCGTTTCGGACGACACCACGCTGACGGCGGCCGGCGCGTTGACCAGCTGCTCTTCGGTCTTCGACGCCGTGACGACGACCTGTTCTTCATAGATAGGTGTCTGGTCGGCATTCTGATCGGCCGGACTGGTTTGCTGTGGCTGTTGCTGTGAAGCCGTGCCCTGGGCCAGTGCGGGCGCAGCCAGAGAGAGCACGAGAGCGGCTGCGGCGAGACGCACGATCATAGGAATCCTCCTCGCGTGTTGTATCGGGATGAGCCGCGCGTATTGTGCGGGTCAGCGCGCGCGAACGCAAGGAGCCTGCATGAATCTGCATGGTATGATGCACGACCGTGCGCCCGTAGCTCAGTTGGATAGAGCGCCGGACTTCGAATCCGTAGGTCGCAGGTTCGAGTCCTGCCGGGCGCGCCAGATCAATTCAAAGTGCAGAATGCAGAATGCAAACACGAGATGTTTGCAGCATTGGGTCAACGTCGTTGCGACTTCACCCTGTTCTTTCAACACAAGTACTGTTTGCATTTTGAATTTGAATTCCTGAAGCCATCGAGCGCCCTTAGCTCAGCTGGATAGAGCGTCGGCCTCCGGAGCCGAAGGCCACAGGTTCGAATCCTGTAGGGCGCGCCAATCACACCGCTCACGTCATCATCCAGCAAGCTCCGGCGAGATGTCTCGCCGAGCAATCGAGCGATGACGTTCAATTCATTCACACGCCGCAGCAGGATCAGCGAACCGTCGCGGCTAGTTCGGATCGAGCTCGCGCGTCGGCCGTCTTCCTCGTCATGGACGAGAGGAACGATCGCCTGTCGTCTCGTGGGTCGTGCAGGCGCTCGAGCGCGGCGGCCTGATCGCCGCGGTTGCGGGGTTTTCTCGGGCCTGTCGCGTGTACGTGTACGGGAAAGAGGTGCGACCCGTTCGAGACAGGGTTTCACGACGGCGGGACTAATCCGATCCGTCGATTCAGGAGGCCGATCATGACCAGTAGAGGATTCGCCACACGATTCATGTTTTCCGTTGTCGCCACGCTCGCGCTCGCGAGCCTATCCGGGTCACCAGCGCGGGCCGAACAAGACCATTCCCATGGGGGTGCGGCGCAGAACAACCCGCTGGCGAAGATAGTTCGCCAGATCACCGAGCCGTACAAGGACGTGTCGGCCGCTCAAGCGGCCGGGTACGCGCTCGCATTCGGGTGTGTCAGTGGACCCGACTCAGGCGCGATGGGACTCCATTACGTCAACATGCCGCTCGTGCTGGACGGCCAGATCGACGCGGCGCATCCCGAGATCATCCTCTACGAGCCCGTTGAGAATGGCGGGGTGCGACTGGTAGGCGCCGACTACCTGGTGCTCGCGGACGCCTGGGACAAGACGCACTCGGGGGGGCCCGAACTCATGGGACAGAAGTTCCAGCAATTCGAGGCGCCGAACCGGTTCGGGCTGCCGCGGTTCTACACGCTTCACGTGTGGGCCTGGAAGGAAAACCCAACCGGCACGTTCGTGAACTGGCACTCGAACATTTCGTGCGACGCGTTCTCCGGTGCGACCCAGTAATCGGTACGTGTGTGCGCGTCGATGGATATTTTCGACTTCAGAGGTGAGTCATGTATCGCGCACCGCAACACGAGACAGGGCGATCACGCCGGTCGATCACCGGCGTGGCGCTCGTCATGGCCGCGACGGCAACACTGATCGTGACGGCATGGGCCTCGTCTGCCACGCCGGCACGGACGGGTGAGCGGCTGTTCTCCAATCCAAGCGGCGTCCTCGCGACGGTCGGCACGGACGGGACCGAGGTCGAGAACCCGTTCTTCCAGGCGCTCGGGACCAACGGACGAAGCTGTGCGACGTGTCATCGTCCCGCGCAGGGATGGACGATCACGCCGGCGGAGCTGCACGACCGTTTCGACCGAACCGACGGCGTCGACCCGATCTTCCGCCCCAACGACGGCTCCAACTGCGAAGGCGCCGACGTCTCGACCGTCCGGACGCGGCAGCGAGCCTTCAGCCTCCTGCTGGCAAAGGCACTGATTCGCGTCGAGGTGGATGTTCCTGCCGGCGCGGAGTTCGGTATCGTCGACGTGGACGATCCTTATCGGTGCGGCGCGACGCTCACGTCTGCATCGATGTACCGCCGGCCGTTGCCTACGACGAACCTGAAATTCCTGAGTGCGGTGATGTGGGACGGTCGCCAATCGAAGCCCGGTCTCATTCGCGACGTTCTCAGCAGCCAGGTGGTAGACGCGATCACGAGCCACGCGCAGGGCGCACCACCCACGCCCGCGCAGGTTCGTTCGATCGTCGACTTCGAGCTCGGATTGTTCTCGACGCAGGTCGTCGATCGTTCGGCGGGCAGTCTCGCCGACGGCACCGCACGCAGTGGGCCCGGTCCGCTCGCACGCGAGCCGTTCTGCATCGGCATCAACGATCCGCTCGACATGCTGCCGTTGATGCCGGGCGCCTGCGCCGCATCATCGGGCGGTCACAATCCGTTCGTGTTCACGCTCTTCCGCGGATGGACGAATGCCGGCTCGGCGCATCGTCAGGCGATCGCCCGCGGCGAGGCGATCTTCAACACACGCCAGTTCGTCATCGACAACGTCCCCGGCCTAAACGGACGCCCGGAGGATCCGGTTCGCCGGCCCATTCTGAACGGCACGTGCACCATCTGCCATGACACGCCCAACGTCGGCAATCACTCGGTACCGATGGCGTTGAACATCGGCGTCTCGGATGCGTCGCGGCGCACCACGGACCTGCCGCTCTATACGCTGCGACGCCGGGCGACTGGCGAGACCATTCAGACAACCGATCCTGGACGGGCTATGGTGACAGGCAAATGGAACGACATCGGCAAGTTCAAGGGGCCCGTCCTTCGCGCGCTGGCCGCGCGGCCGCCATATTTCCATGACGGGTCCGCGGCGACGCTGGCGGATGTGATCGGGTTCTACGACACGCGTTTCCAGGCGCGATTCACGGAGCAGGAGAAGGCGGACCTGATCGCGTTCCTGCTAGCGCTCTGACTCTGCCCGATGGACCCTCAATGAACGACATTCGTTCCTATCATTACGTCGTCACGAGGTGTGGGCCCGACGATGCCGCTCGTCCTTTGCGGCCAACGGTTGCCTGGCCACGCGAAGCATCCGCGCTGGGCAGCATTGTTGCGGCGGATCGGCGTGGCGCCTGAGTTAACGGTCTGGCGCTCAAAATGAGGGATCTGGCGTTCAGTGACCTGCTTCCGTTGTTCTCCCGCGGATGCAAAACCGTGGCAGATTACCGTGGCAGCATCAGCAATTCATTCACCCTGTGACGTTTACGTCCGCGCATGTCGCCCTCCGGAGCCGAAGGCCACAGGTTCGAATCCTGTAGGGCGCGCCAGATTAATTCCATCGCGTACGAAATCAATGCTGATTCAAACGACCTCTGTGGCCATCGACGCTTGACGCACCGGCAGCGTGGGATCGCTATCGCCTGAGCGTTAAGCCCATTTGAACCTGGCGCGGCGGGCCCGCCACCTCGAACCGACCGAAGGACGAGAGTGGCTGTGTTGGGTATGCGCCGGTACCAAACACGTTGTTGATCTCGGTGAAGTTCGCCCGGTTGAACAGGTTGAATGCCTCGATCGTCGGCTGGATCGTCCAGCCGTGACTCACGAAGTCGCGGCTGACACGCAGGTCAGCGCTCGCAGATGTCCTCAACCTGCCCGCATTTCTTGACACGCTGGATGATGCATCCGCTGGAATGCGCCGAGCACGGTCGGGCGGAAACGCGCCGCCGTTGCCGTCGCCATTCAGATCAACTCCCGCCAGGATGTTGTACGGACGTCCGGATCCGATGGTCACGATCCCGGCCAGCCGCACGTGGCCTGGCGCCAGCCATACGCCACTTCCGACAAATCGGTGCCGCTGATCCTGCAATGACGGCCCTCGATCGCTGAGCGGATCGAAGCCAATTGGCAGCCCCTCGGGGTTGCGCGGGTCTCGTCCTTTGCCAGTGTCCTGCGGCAGGAACGCGTTCTGATAGTCAGTTGAATTGTCTTCCGCCTTGGAGACGGTATAGATCGCGCGCCACTGCACCGTCTGCGCGAACCGCTGATGAAGCGAAAGCGCGAAGCCGTCGTACCACGTGCGTCCGTAGCTGGTGTACTGCAACAACGACGCGGATGAGCCGGGCATCGCCACGCCGGCATTCATCACGTCATCGGGACGGCGGTCGGCCCCGAATGCGGGGATGAGCGGATTGTAGTCGAGCGTTCCGACCTGATCGTGACCGCCAACGTGGATGACATCTGCCGAGAACTCGAGCGCGGATGTCAGTTCATGAGTGAAACCGATGGTGGTCTGATCGGAATACGGCGTGCGGAAATCCGGTGCAACAGTAACCGCCAAACTCGGAAACGCACCCACCGCGCTCTCGGGCAAGCGGTGCCCGGGCGCATTCCACGCGCCAATCGAGGCTGGAAATCGAAGCACTAGCGTCCGTACGCCTGAAGGCGTTCCATCGACGATGTCGGTGACGCCCGGCAGGCTCGTCAGATGATTGTCGTAAAACCGACCCCATGCAGCATGGATCGACATGCGGGGGTGCGCAGTCCACGCCACCGCGAGTCGCGGCGCCACGTTGTTGTTCGACGGGAACGTATACGGATCGAGTCCTTTCACGACGTAACGGATGGAGGGCCAGATCTGCGTCTGATACCTCACGCCGGCCCGGACGACGACATTGCTGATGCGGCGTTCTTCCTGCGCGAAGAGCGACAGGTCCTGCACGAGATATTTGGAGGCGGCGTTCCCATACCCCTGCACGTACGCCGCTGGTAATCCGAGCGCAAGCGCCTGGGTGGCCGAGATAGGTGCGGGGAGCAGACCGGGAATGGCAGGCAGTGGAGAGAAGATGTAACGGCCGCCGAAGTGCAACGGCAGCGAGCCGGACAGGTGAGGAACAGCGCTGTAATCGCCGCCCATCTTCAGCAACCCGTCACGATGGGCGAGGCTGAACGTGTCCACCACCTGATAGCGGAGTGTTTCCCTCGGTTGGGGCGAGAACCGCTGCCGCCCCACGCTCGCCACGCCCGCCAGCTCCAGCGTCGGCCCGCCTGCATCGTCACGATCGCACTTCCCGTTGCAGTTCGGGTCCAGCGGAAACACCGTCTGGTCGCGATAGACCAGCTGCGTGCGAAATTCGTTCAACGTGCGTCGCCCCAGCTGCAGTGAATGCACGGCCCCCAGCGTGAGATCGCGTGCCTCGAGTACGCCTCCACGGCTGCGCGCCACCTCGCCGCCCCACGGTTCGCTGTTTTCGTTGAAGTCGGTCGCCCAGTTCACGTGAGCGCTCAACGTTCCCGCGGCGCCGAGCACGTGATCCACCTTCGCAAACAGCTTTCTCGACCGGACGTCGTACGGCACCTGACCGGTTTCCACCGGGAAGCCCGTGCGTCGCAGGACTTCGGCCGCGTTCTCGGGAATCGTGACGAAGTTGTTGGTCTGGATGTCGAGTGCTTCGAACGCGGCGAAATAGAACGTCCGGTCGCGGCGCAGCGGGCCGCCCGCCGACAGGCCGTACTGCTGCTGCCCGTACGGCGCCTTGGGACGATCAATCCGCTCTCCCGCCGGATTGAAGCGCTCGAAATAGTTCTTCGCGTTGAGGCTCTCGTCGCGGAGGAGGAGGAATGCGCTGCCTGTGTGCGTGTTCGTGCCGTGGCGCGTGATCATGCTGACCACGCCTCCAGACGCCTTGCCGAGTTCCGCCGAGTAGGAGCTGGTCAGCACCTGAAATTCGCCGATCGCTTCCTGGGGTATGACTGACCGGACTCCGCCGACGTCGTTGTCGTTGTTGTCGAGGCCATCAACGAGCACGTTGTTGGACCTCGCGCGTTGACCCACGAAGGTGAGGCCGGATGTCGCCGACGACCCTTGCTGCGGGGTGCGATCGGTCGCGACCCCGGCTGCGAGCAGCGCGAATGCCATCGAATCACGGATGTTGTTCGGCAGGTCCTCGATCTCGACGCCAGATACCGTGGTCGCCACGACGTTGCGTGACGGATCGTCGTACGGCGGGCGGGCCGTCACCTGGACACTGAGGTTGATGGCTTCAACGTTGGTCAGCGTGAAATCGACGAGCGTTTCCTTGCCGATCGTCACGACGATCCCTGCGGTCTTCACCGGCATCAATCCGGTCGCCTGGGCGGTCAGCTCGTATGTGCCGGGCCCGAGGCCAGTGATCGTGTAGCTCCCGTCGGCATCTGCGCGCCCCGTCGATGGCACGTTGGTGTCATTGCGGACGGCAACAATGAGCGCGTCAGGCAGGACGCGCCCGGTGGCGTCGGTGATGACGCCTCTCAGCGCACCGGTGGTCACCCCAGTCTGGGCGCTGGCCCCCGAGGCGATGGAGATGGCGGTCGCGAGAACGGCACAAGCGCGCAGCCAATGGCCGATCGACACAGGTACCTCCCTCAATTTTTCGTGTGATGACTGTCGGGTACGGCCGTATGATACCCGACTCAATTCGCCTGACAGCCTATTCCTGCTTTGGACCCTTCGTAATGAAACGTCGTCGGGGACGTTTACTTACGTACTCGTCCATCTATCAAGCCGGCGACTGCACATATTGAGAGGGACACATGTCCATCAACCCCAAGTACCAGATCCTCTCGCTCGACGGCGGCGGCATCCGGGGATATCTCACAGTGAGGTTGCTCGAGGAGTTCACGAAGGTGCCCGGGCTCGAACGCGCGTTCGACTCGGTCTATCTGCTCGCCGGCAACTCGAGCGGCGCCCTGATTGCGCTGGGGATGGCGCGCGCGCGCGCGTTGAACGCTCCGATGAGCAGGGTGCTGCCGGAACTCGCACAGTTGTTCAGGGACGGCGACAGAGTGTTTGGAAAGCAGTGGCCGTACTTGGGTGGATACTACCTGTTCAGCAAGTACCGGAATCATGCCCGCGGGCGGGTGCTCGACGAGCAGCTGGCGAAGACCAAGCTGAAGGAACTTGGCGCGAAGGTGGTCATCACCACGTTCGATCTCGATAACGAAGGCGTCAGGGAGGAGAGGCCGAATAGGAGTCGCGGCAACGGAGAATCCGACGAAAAGCAAGGCCCGATTCGTCGCTGGAAGCCGAAGATCTTCCACAACTTCACAAATGCCGACGGCAGCGAGCCGTCGTTTACCAGTCCACTTGCAGCGCCATCACCCGCGACGAAGCGTCCTGACCCCACCCCCGACCGCGAGGAACTTGCGCGCAACGTCGCTCTGTACTCTACTGCCGCACCCGCGTACTTCCCGCCGGCAGACGGCTACGTCGATGGCGGCGTCTATGCGAACAATCCCGCAATGTGTGCGCTCGCGCAGATGTTCGACAAACAGTACGAACCGTTGATCAAGCCGGCGCTCACCGACGTCGCTATGTTTTCGGTCGGCGCGGGCCGCACTGCCACGTTCGTCGAACAGAAGTGGTGGAAACCCTGGGGAGCCATCCCATGGTTGCTCTTTCATCACTACATCGAAATTCCGACCGACGGGACCGTCGGGGTAGCTGACTATCAATGCCGACAGATTCTCGGCGAAGAGAACTATCACCGCTGCGATATCGATTTCCCTCAACGGGTGTCGTTCGCGCTGGATGACACCTGGCGGGTTTCGGAAATCGAAGCCATGGTTGTCGAGGCCACGCGACAGCCGGCCTTCAAGACGCATTGCGAGTGGCTGCAGCGCTATTGGGTGCGGCGGGAACTCAGGGTGCCGGTGCCGCCTGAGTTCGGGAGCAGGCATATCCAGGGCGCTACCGAGCTGACGTGTCTGCTTCCGATCAAAAAGCGCTTCGCGGACGTGTTCGAGACTCACACGTACACGACGCGGCTGCGGATTCTGCTTCGATCTCTGCACAGCCTGCGCCTGGCGTCACGCGAGTCGGTTCCCGAACGGATGTTTCCGGACGTCGTCGACGCCATCCGTGCAATCCACTCGTTTCGCCTCTCAATCATTGGCGACAAGCTCATGCTCGCCGTCGATTTCGACCGTCCGTGGGAACCGTACATGCGGATCGTCTGGCGCGGCCTCGGCGAGCTGCTCGATCTCATTTTGATCAACTGCGAAGGCTATGAGGGTCACACCTTCAACGACGGCTTCGACTGCTTTGCCGCATACATACGGGCGCATCAGATCGATGCGGAGCTGTACTACACGGGCTCACCGCACACGGTTGATGACGTGGCATACCTGACTCAACTCGAATCGGTCGTCCGTGAAAAAGGAACCGGGCGTGCCGCGGATCTCGAGGCGGCCAAGTTGCAGGTCGAGACTCCAGAGGAAACCGCTCGCAAGGCAGCCGCCAGGAATCCTCGCGAGGTGGTTAGACAGGGCCTGCGTGTGCTTGCCGTCTTCTACAAACTCCGTGAGGTGTATCGCGAGCTCACGCCTGACGAAGCATATCTGCGTGCGGCGGTTGCCGCGACGCTGAAGACCTTCAAGCCAAAGACGCTGCCGATCACCGACGAGGAGCGGACCCAATATCGTCGTGAGTTAGCGTGGTTCGAATCGATCACCAAATCTGACCCGCCGACGGACACACGTAAACCGACGTTAAAAGAGGTCCAGGCCGGAGTCGTCGAAGCCGGCCAGGCAGTGACGCACGGCTGCCTGTTGCTTGCGCGCATAGAAAATCCGGCGTTCGCGCGGAAGTGTCTGGCCGACCTGCTTGCCGCTGGCGCAATAAGCCGGCACGGCGACCCGCCGTACCCGCATGGCGATCTGCCGTACAAGGTCTTTATAAACGTCGCGTTCACACCGCAGGGACTGAAGCGTCTCGGACTCCCGGAACTGGAGTTTGCAGCATTTCCCAAGGAATTCCGTGAAGGCATGGATGCGCGCGCCGGGATGCTCGGCGACATCGCCGCAAATCATCCCGACAAGTGGACGCTGCCGGAGTGGAACTGGGACGGTCCGGGCGCACAGGAGAACCGCGATCTTCAAGTGCCACGCGTCAGGCTGTCCTCTATCGACCTCGTCCTGCAGCTGCGCGCTCACGCGGGACGAGGGGCGAAAGACGAGGACGCCGATTGGCTGGGACATCCGCTTCGTGACACCGCCCACAAATTCGTGGCGACGCACTGTAATGCCGGCATCCGAGTGCTGTCGGTACAGCCGATGCTCCAATACACCGAGGACCGCAATGGAAGGGATGTAGCGGTCGAACATTTCGGATTCCGTGATGGCATCAGTCAGCCGCGCGTGGATGACAAATTTCCGCGCGACAAGGTGAAGCTCGGCGAAGTCGTGCTCGGATATGAAAACGACCGCGGCGATCCGCCGTACTACGATCGTCAGGACAAACGGGCGCTCGTTCCGGGCCGATGTATTGGCGGCCTTCTGGACAACGGCACGTTTCTCGTGATCAGGAAACTCGAACAGCACGTGGGCGTCGTCCGCCGCCAGATCGCGAAGTTCATCGAGGAAAACGAAGGTGCGAACTATGGCCTCACACCCGAAGATCTGTATGCGAAGCTGATGGGTCGCGATCGACACGGCGCGCCGGCGACTGGCGGCCCCCCAAAGTCGAACGATTTCGACTACAAGAACGACGATGGGTCACGGTGTCCCCTGCACGCGCATATCCGCCTCGGCAATCCGCGGGACAAGGACAACCAGCGCGGTCCGATCCCACGCATTGCGCGCCGTGCGATGTCGTACGGTCCGCGCTGGCAGGGACCGGACGACCACGAACGCGGCATGATGTTTCTCGCCTACAACGCGAGCATTGCCGAGCAGTACGAAGTGATCCAGCGGTGGATGACCGCAGGGAACAGTACGCGGGAATTCAGCGGGCGTAACGACCCGTTCCTGCGTGTCGCGCAGACGGGTAGGGAGGACACCTTTCTCTTCCCGCACGGCAAGGACGTCGTGCGGCTGAATCTCGGTGACAAGCCGTTTGTCTCGTTGAAGTGGGGCATGTACCTGTTTGTCCCGTCCATTTCCGCAATCGGATACCTGGCGACATTAGGCAAGCCCGATGAAATGGCCCAGGAGCTACAGGTCTCGCGTGGTCAGATGATTATCGAGACGTTGAAGACCGACGAGGAATGGCGAGTCGCGCTCGAGGATTCGACGTCACTCAGCTCCGGCCAGACGGCTGCCGTCTGCGCCGCGATTCGTGAGCTGCACGGCGGGGCTATACGCACACCGGGAAACCTCGTGCTTGTGGCGAATCACGAATTGGGCATGAACGTGTTGCGCGACGACACGATATTCCTGGTGTCGGAGTATCGGCGTCGGATGATGCGCTCGTTCGGAGACATCTACCTCGGGCACGATTCGACGGATCCCGAATACAGACGGCTCTCAACAAAACCAAACAAGGCCATTCACGAAATTACGGATCACGAGGCATTCCTCGACGCCCAGGGCGCGACGGAGTCGCTGTTGCAGGCGCTGACGGCGAACGCCACCTTCCCGATGCGCTTATCGCTCGAAACCGTCGTTGATTCCGTGCTCGGGGAGCTGGCCACGGTCTGGTTCGGAATCCCTGACGGCGACATTATTCGATCGGGAGACAAGCCGGAGGACGGCGGCACCGATCAGTCGCTTCACTGTCCATTCCACTTCCTTGCTCCGTCGCGTTACATCTTTTCCTCGCCGAGGCCAAGGCTCATCGTCTCCGGGGCTGGCGAAAAGGCCGGCATGGCTTTGCGCGTCCGCATTGGAGAGCTCGCTCGTGGCAAAGCGAAGACGGGCGAGTGGCCCGCTCACCTTCCGCCGATCGGCCAGGCTGTGTGGGACGTCAGCACGAAAACGAACGGCGAGATCGACAGCGATGCGTTCGCGAGCGCGATCATTGGCGCGATGGAGGGCATGCTGCCGACCATCTATGGCAATTTCTGGAAGACGATGTACCTCTGGTTGACGGACGAAACACTCTGGCGCGTACAGCAGACACTCCTGCTGACGCCGCTTGAGAACGAGAAGCAACACCCCGAGTTTGAGCGCGCGCGAAAAGCTGTCCTGCCGACGCTGTTACGCACCATGCAGGCACGCCCGATTCCCGATATGGTCTATCGCACAGCAAGGAAGCGGACGTTTCTGGGCGATGTCACGGTGGAGCAGGGCGATCGCGTGGTCGTGCTCATCGGGTCGATCACTCAGGAGCTCGCAGCGCAGAATGAGGAGCGTGCGGCGAAGGGTCTCCTGCCCGATGTGTATCCGGTGTTCGGGGGCGATCGTGATGGGGTCGACCCGCCGACGCACGCCTGCCCCGGCTACCACATGGCGCTGGGCGTGCTGCTCGGGATGATCACCGCCGTGCTCGAAGCCGGAACGTTCGCGCCGACGCCGACACCGTTACTCGTGGACTTCACCGGCCCCCGGCCCGCGCCGAAGAGGCCGCGGCCTGGTCCTCGGAGGGTCGTCGGCGTCTAGCGCCGGACCGCGTCGGCGACTTGGAGTGCGAGGGCTTCCTCGTGCGGTGAGTGCCGCCAACGCGCGGAGGCGAGCGCCCGGTCCACGTAATACTGGGCCGGGCGACGACGGTACTGCTCAGGCATGCGTGCCATCACGCGATACGCAAGTGCTTCTCCGATGCGATCGCGCTGTCGCGCGCGTCTGATGGCGCGAGCGGCATGCGCGCGCGCCTCCGCGTGGCGGCCGACGTCCAGCATCGCCTCCGCCAGCCACGCGTAGCTGACGGAGATGTAAAGCCGCTTGTCGCGCGCTTCCAGCCATGACACGGCACGCAGAATCGCATCGATCGCGTCCGTCGTGCGTTCCAGTTTCCATCGCGCGTAACCGCGCAGCGTCTGACTGATCGCGAGGATGTAGAGGCTCTCGATGCGTTCCCCGATCTGCTGTGCTTCGGTGCCGCACGCAAGCGCCTCCGGCCACCGCTGCTGCCAGGTGAACACCAGTCCCTGCAAATCCAGCATGGATCCCTTGACCGGCGGACTGCTTCCCCGAAGCGCGTCGAGCCCTTCCGCGAACGATTCGTGCGCTTCCCGGAATCGCCCGAAGTTCCCGAGGACGGCGCCGCGGCACGCAAAGGCGTAGGCGGATCCCAGCGCGGGACGCGTGCCGCGCCGATGACGACGCTTGATCTCGATCGCCTCGTCCAGCTGATCGAGCACGCCCTCGAATTCCCCAGCCGCGCCGCGCGCCTGGCCAAGTACGGCGAGCACCTGGACGGCATGGGCATCGAGCTCCACCGCGGCGTCCGCCGAACCGTTCGCCAGCAGTTGTTTCATGGCGCGTACGCAGGAGTCCTGGGCCCGTTGAAGATGCTCGATTCCCAAGCCAAGCTTTCCGAGTGCGTAATACATGTAGCCAAGCCAGTACTGCGTCCGGGCGAGCGCATTGTCGTCGCCACGCGCAGCGGCGAGGTCGACGGCCCGCTGCAGAATCGGCAGATGTTCGAGGTCAGGGTCGTACACACAGGCGAAGCCGAATCGCTGCGCAATGGCGATCCAGCGCGCGTACTGGCCCGCGGCGGCGGGATCGAGCAAGTCGAGGGCGACGGTGTATTGCGTCCGCGCCCGGTCGAGAGCGGCGGCTGCGAGCGCCTTGTCGCCCGCGCGCTCCGCGTACTCCGCAGCGCGGTCCGTGCGCGCGGCCGCCCTGTAGTGATACGCGAGCGCCTCGAGCTGATCATCCAGGGCCGCCCCGGGATGGTGTTTCTCCAGCAGCTCCGCAATCTCCAGGTGTTTTTGCTGACGCCATCGCAAACCAAGCGATTGGTAGATGACCTCTCGGGTGATGCCGTGCTTGAACCGTAGCGTGTGTTCGGCCTCTCCACCAAAGATGAGGTCACGCTCTGCGAGACTCCGCACCGCCGGATCATCGTCGCCATGACCGGTGAGCTGCTGCAGCAGCCATCCGGGCACGACCATGCCGATCATCGCCGCGGCCCGGACGATATCCGCCTGGTCTGATGGAAGCCGCGCGACGCGTGACTCGATGACGGTATTCAACCAGGCGGGACGGCTTCCCTTCCGGTCGCCTGCACGATCCGCGAGGTGTGTCGTTGCGCCGTGACACAGTTCCTCGATGTAGAGCGGATTCCCGCCGGCGAGCTCCTTCACCTCACGGACATCGGACGGCGGATCCTCCGGCCGCAAGGCCTTGATGGTTTCCTCCGCCGCGGCCTCGTCAAGTGGAGACAGCATGACGCGAATTTCGCTGTAATCGACGTTGTGATCTGTTCGCACGTGTTGCGCGTCGTCGAGGTCGGACAGCCGTGACGTCGTCAGGATCAGGATGCGAGACGTATCGAGCTCGCGGACGGCTGCCAGTGCGGTTCTCGTGGCGTCGTCAGCCCACTGCCAGTCGTCGATGAAAATTACCAACGGCCGCGCGGCGGCCATCAACGAGAACCACTCCCGGAGCGCGACGGTCGGATTGCCCGATGGCAGCCGCGCCGAAGCGGCGCGAAGCATCTGCCGAATCGGCTGCAGCGGCTCTGCGCTGTGCTCGTCGCAGTAGGCACGATGGACCGCGTAGTCCCCGGCGGCGACGCGCTGCAGGAATTCCTCCGCCAGTCGTGTCTTGCCGATGCCAGGACTGCCCATGATTGAAACCACCTGAAGGTGGCCGGCTGCCGCTGCTTCGAGGGCGCGCTCGAGCACTGTCGTCTCGGCGGCGCGTCCAACGAACGGTGTCAAGCCGTGACGCACGCGCGCGTCATAGCGTCTGCTCACCGCCGCCCGACCGACCACCTGGAAGGTGGGCACCGGTTCACTCTTTCCATGGAGCATCAGGTCGTGACGATCGCGCAGCTCGAAGAAGTGCCGCTCCGTTCCGAGCGTCGTCGCGCTTACGAGAATCTCGTTTCGCTGTGCGGCGTCAGACAGCCGCGCCGCGATGTTCGGCGCTTCACCAACCAGTGCGAAGTGCGACGGATAACCTTCTTCGATCACGAGGACGAGACCTGAATGAATCCCCGAGTGCATGCTGAGGGGCCGCGGGATCGATGGGGGAACAGCAATCGGGGATGACGCGATCGCCTCGTGGAGTTCGAGCGCCGCCTCGATGGCGTGACGTCCGTCATATTCGCTCGCGTCCGGGAATCCGAACATCGCCAGAAAGCCGTCGCCGTGGACGTCCACGAGCGTGCCTCCATGTTTCGCGAGGACGTTATCGACGCAGGAGCGAAGGTGGTCGAGGATGTCGAGGTAATCCTCCTGCTGAATACTGCCGGCGAGAGTCGTGGAGTCGCTGAGGTCCGAAAACAGCACCGTGACGTGGCGCCGGCGGGCAACCCGCGGACTCGCCGACGGAGGCTGTGGGGTAACCATGGACTCGGGACCCGCATTGTAGCGGCAGGCGCCCAAAGCGGGGTTATGCTCGTGCCGTGATCGTTCGCGCCCCTGAGCCGCCCCTGTCCATCCCCGACGTATCCGTGACAGCGCTCCTCCTCGATCGGGCCGCGCGATATGGTGACAAACCAGCTTTTATTGATGGTCCCAGCGGCCGCACGCTGACGTATGCCGAGTGGTACAGAAGCGTGGGGATTGCCGCAAGTGGACTGCGTCGCCTTGGCGTGACGAAAGGAGACGTTGTCGGGATCTGCAGTCCAAACGTTCCTGAGTTCACGGTCGTGTTCCACGCGATGACGCTGCTCGGTGCCGTGCCCACGCTCGCGAGTCCGCTTTCGACGCCCGAGGAGCTGCGCCGCCAGTTGGACGAGACTGGCGCGCGGACGCTGTTCGGCAGCGCTCCAGGGGCGACGTCGTTCGCCTCGCTGCTCGACCACGGCGAGGCCCCGGACTTCACGAACGCCGCAGCTGCGGGCGACGTCGCCGTGCTGCCGCTGTCGAGCGGAACCTCCGGGCAGCCAAAGCCGGTGATGTTGACCCACCGGAACCTGGTCGCAAACACGCTGCAGGCCACCGTCGCGCTCGACGTGAGGACGCACGACGTTGTTCTTTGCGTGCTGCCCTTTTTTCACAGCTACGGTCTGTCGATGATCAACGTGGCCGTGCACCAGGGGACGACGGTCGTACTCATGCCGCGGTTCGATTTGCAGGAAGCGCTGGCGCTGATGCGTCGCTACGACGTGACGTACATGCCGGTCGTGCCGCCGATTGTGCTGGGACTTGCGAAGCACCCATCGCTTCGCAGTCAGGATCTGCCGAACCTTCGCGTGGTGCTCTCCGGCGCGGCCCCACTCGATGACGAGATTGCAGCGGAGGTGTCGAGGCGCCTGGAATGTCCCGTTGTGCAAGGCTACGGGTTGACCGAAACCTCACCCGTCACGCATGCGACGCGAATCGCCGACGCGCGGGGCGCCGTCCCAGGTGTTGGCCTTCCCGTTCCGAATACCGAATCGATGATTGTCGACCTCGAAACAGGGCGTCCGTGTAAGCCCGTCGAACGCGGTGAGATCTGGGTTCGCGGACCGCAGGTGATGCGCGGCTATTTGAATCGTCCGGACGATACGGCGGCGATGCTGACAACGGACGGGTGGCTGCGCACGGGTGACGTGGGATATGCGGACGCGGAGGGGCGCTTCTTCGTTGTTGATCGCGTGAAGGAGTTAATCAAGTACAAAGGGCATCCAGTGGCACCAGCTGAATTGGAAGCGGTGCTGCTCCGACATCCGGCAATTGCCGATGCGGCCGTTGTGCCGCAACCAGACGCCCAATCAGGTGAAGTTCCAAAAGCGTTTGTGGTGCTGCGCTCGCATGCCGATGCACGTGAGATCATCGACTATGTTGCGGAACGCCTCGGCCGTCACAAACGAATCCACGTTGTCGAGTTCATTCAACAAATTCCGCGATCACCCGCGGGCAAAATACTTCGTCGCATGCTTGTGCAGCGCGGCGAAGCCATGACCGAGTTACGCCCCAACCACTAACCCCATTCGTTCACACACCGCGCGGAAGCGGTCTTCCGATCGAAGCGGCTTGAACGCGGGACGCACGGCAATCCACGCGAGATCGGCCGCACGCTGCTGATAGGCCTGTTCCAAGCGTTCGAACGTCGTGTTCACGTCTAAAACGCTGATACTCGCCTGCGCAAGCAGCGACGCCGAGACGTATCGGCCTTGCGCCATCGTCACGAGGCCATCGAGCAATGTGCGCGCTTTCTGTGTGTCGCCGGCGCGTCCGTATACATAGGCCGCCGCTGCATGAATCTCGGGGTTCGCGCCTGAGAGCCGCAGCGCTGCTTCTGCCGAGGCCATCGCTTCTTCGTGTCGTCCAAGCTCCGTATACGCCTGTGCGAGAAACGCGTGCGCTAACGGAAACGCGTCGTCGAGCTCCAGCGTCCGGGTGAAACCATCGACGGCATCCGTGTAGCGGTTGCTGTAGTACGCGGCCATTCCGATACTGGTGGTGACAGCCCGTGACAGCGGGTCACGCTCCAGCGCACGCTGCAATTCGTGTTCGGCTTCCTGAAATCGTTGCAAGGGAACGAGCACGTTGAGCGCGAGCCAGTGGTGCGCGGTCGGATAGTTCTGATTGACAGCGATAGCCTGCCGGAATAGACGCTCCGCTTCGGTCCAGTTCCAGTCATATACGGCGGCGAGGCACCCGAGCGCCGTCAATGCCTCTGGCATGTCGGCGGACAACGACAGCGCCGCCTGCGCCGCTGCCTGCGCTTTCGGCGCGACCTCCGCCGGCGGCAGCGCACCATAAATGCCAAGCGTCGCATATGCGTCGGCGAGCCCCGCATGCGCCAGCGCGTACTCCGGGTCGTACCGCAGGGCCGTCCGGAAGAACGACAAGCTCTTGAGCAAATCTGGCTCGGTGCGTTTGTTCCAGAGATGCCGGCCTTTCAGGTATGCGGTGTATGCCTCCAGATTGTTCGACGTTGTGGAGCGCACCTCGTCGTCGGCCCCGAGTTGCACGCGCAGTGTGCGCACGACCGCTTCCGCGATTTCGTCCTGAACGGCGAACACGTTTTCGAACGGCTGCTCGAACCGTTCCGACCAAAGCTGGAAGCCCGTTGTCGTATTACTGAGCTGCGCGTGGACCCGAAGGCGTCCATCGGTTGCCCGGACGCTGCCTTCGAGAACGGTTTCCACATTCAGCGCGTCGCCAACGCGTCGGATGTCTTCCGTTCTGCCTCGAAACTGGAACGCAGATGTCCTTGCCGCAACGCGGAGTCCGGGGATGCGCGTCAGCGCGTTGGTGATTTCCTCGGAGATGCCTTCAGCGAAATAGTCGAGATCCTTATGGCGACTCAGGTCCACGAACGGCAACACCGCGATCGATGGAATGCGTCCGAGGCGCGTCCCGGATAACTGCGACCCCGCGATGGCAATCGGTCGCTGACCGCCCTGCATGTCGTCGAGCGCTTCGAGCAAATCCTGTTCGAGCGCGCCGGCGCTTTCACACCGAGCTTCAGGGTCATCAGCGATCGCCTCGCTGACCACACGTACAAAGGTCGCCGGCAAATCACGACGGGCATCGCCCAATTTGATCGGTGGGACCGTATCGAGCCGCTGACGCAGTTCGTCAACCGTCTTCACCGGATGTGGATACGACGCGGTCACGAGGTGGTACAACAAAACCCCGGCGCTGTACACGTCGGTGCGCACGCTGGCCGGTTCACCCCGAAAGATCTCGGGCGCGAGGTAGAGCGGCGTTCCAACGATCTCGGCCTTCCCTTTCGGCCCCTTCGCGTCGATTTCGCGGCCGGTGCCGAAGTCCATGAGGACGATTCTGCCGCCGTCTTCCCGCATCACGTTCTGCGCCTTGACGTCGCGGTGCAGCAATCCCGCCCGGTGAACGGCTGTCAGCGCGCGGCAAACATCGAGACCGACGAGCGAGGCTTCGCGCGCGCTGAACGGTCCCTGTTTGTCGACCGCCTGTGCGAGCGTGATGCCGCGAATCAACTCCATCCAGAGGCCGACCCGTCCCTGTTCGACGGCAGCCCCGTAGACGGTGACGATGTTCGGATGCCGAAGGCGGGCGAGGAGGCGCCCTTCGCGAGCGATACGCGAGGTATCGAGCGCAGCGACCAAGCCGCTGCCGACGACCTTCAGCGCGACTTCACGTGCCAGGTGAGGATCCCACGCGCGGTACACCACGCCGAAGCTGCCGGCCCCGAGCTGCTCGAGCAGCGCGAGCTGCGCCCAGATGCCGATAGGCTGCGAGGGGGGAGCAACCGTCGCTGGAGACGTGTTGGAGATCTCCGTGTCGGCATCCCGATGCGCTTGAGCGAGGTCCCACAAGACGCGCAACTGGTCGATCAGGGCCCGCCGATCGTGCGACGAGGCTGCTGCATCCCAATCGACGACAGTACCGTCCGCAATCGATTTCGCGAGCGGCAGCAGCGGATCCGAATCGTCGTCGCGGTCGTCTTCGGCCATCACAGAACCCAAGAGAACAACGTCGGCGTAGTGTACTGCTTGAACAGACGTTGAACAGGGTCAACGTTCCATCACGTGGCACGACACACGCAACGGGTGTATAAGACGCCAGTGCCGGCCACATCGATGCTCGTCCGCGTCGACGAACACGATCAGGAAATCGGCGTCGTCGAGAAAATGAGCGCCCATCGCGAGGGCGTCCTTCATCGCGCCTTTTCGGTGTTTGTGTTCGACCGCTCCGGGCGGCTGCTGCTGCAGCGCCGCGCGCTCGATAAATATCATTCAGGAGGTCTCTGGTCGAACACCTGCTGCAGCCACCCGGGACCCGGCGAACGTCCCATCGACGCAGCACATCGACGGCTGGAAGAAGAAATGGGCTTTGATTGTCCTCTCACCGGTGGTTACGCGTTCACATACAAAGTCGACGTCGGTAATGGGCTCGTCGAACACGAATTCGATCACGTCTTCGTCGGCCAATTCGACGGGGAACCACGTCCCGATCGCGCGGAAGTCAACGATTGGGCGTGGAAGCCGCCCGGGGAGATCAGAGCCGACATGGCAGCGAGGCCATCGGTGTACACGGTCTGGCTCACAATCGCGCTCGAGCGGCTGCGGAAGACAAGCGCCGCGGCGTTGCCGCCAGCGATGCGCGCGTCGTTTGCGCAGCTGCTGTGTGCGGCCATCGCCGTCATCCTGTTCGGCACCGCTGCCTCGGCACAAGGCACATTCGGGCGTCTTGCCGGCACCGTATTCGACGCAGGCGGCGGCGTCCTGCCCGGCGTCACCATCACGCTGACCAGCGAGCAAACCGGCCAGGTGCAGACCACCGTCACCGGCGACGGTGGAGCGTTCCTGTTCGCCCAGCTGCAACCCGGAACCTACACGGTCGCGATGACGCTGACCGGCTTCCGCACGGCGCAGTTCGAGAACGTCGCCATCGACGTCGGCGTCGAGCGATCGCTGACGGCGCGGCTGGAAGTTGGAGAGGTGCGCGAAACCGTGTCGGTCACTGGCGGAAGTCCGCTGGTGCAGACTACGACTCCCGAGGTGACGCAGACCGTCGTGCAGCGTCAGATACTGGAACTTCCGCTCCTGAACCGCGATCCGCTCGCGTTGATTCAGCTGCAGGCGGGCGTTCCAGGCATTGCGACCCGCACCGCGACCTCCATCAACGGTGGCCGTCCGACGTGGACGCAGGTGACGCAGGACGGGATCAACATCCAGGACAACTTCATCCGCGTCAACGCGCTGAACTTCAGTCCGAATCGTCCGACGTCGGATACGGTGAGTGAATTCACGATCACGACTGCCCTTCCGGGCGCGAATGGCACGGGGGGCGCGACGACCGTTCAGATGATCACGCCGGCAGGCACGAACCAGCTCCGCGGCGACCTGCGGCTAATGCTGTTGAACCTGAAGAGGGGGGCGAACTCGTTCTTCAACGAGCGCGAAGGGCTGCCAAAACCCGACGCGAGCACCAAGCAGTTCGGCGGCTCGCTGGGCGGACCAATCGCGCGCAACCGGCTGTTCTTCTTCGGCTACTACGAAGGTTCGCGCCAGAAGGCACAGGTCACGCAGAACAATACCGTGCCCGCCCACGACGACTTCCTTCAGGGTGTGTTCCGCTATGTCGGTGCGGCCGATCGGCAGATTCACGCCGTCAACGTGCTGCAGGCCGCCGGATTGAGGGTGGATCCCGTTGTTGCCCGCGACATCCTCGCGCGGGTGCCCTCGTCGTCGAGCGCCAACAACTTCGATGTCGGGAACTCGACCCCCGACCGTGTACTGAACACAGCTGGCTACGCGTTTCTTCAGGATGCGCTGAACCGCCGCAACGCGTGGGGAACGCGCCTGGACTTCGAGGCAAATCCGCAGCATCACTTCGAGACCGTCTACGCCTGGTTCCACGAGATCGACGACAGAAGCGATATCGACGGCGTGCACGATCGTCCGCTCGTCTTCAACGATCTCGAAGCTCACCGCTATGTCGGCGCGTGGCGTTGGGCGACCGGCGCATTCACCAACGAAGTGCGCGGCGGAGGCAATCTGTCGCCGTCGCGGTTCGAGACGAAGGAAACCTTCGGCAACGCGCTGTTCAGCGTCCCGTTCGTCACAAACCCCGTGGAATCGTTCCAGCCTCAGGGACGCGACACGCGGACATTCCAGTACAGCGACAGCGGATCGTGGCAGCGCGGCCGCCATGAATTCCAGTTCGGCGGCGGTCTGCAGCAGGTCCGCGTGAACACCTATGGTTATGGCGCGCGGTTTCCGATCGTCGACTTCGGCTTCAGCCCCGCGGCTCCGACGTCCGTGCAGTTATCAGCGTCGCAATTGCCTGGAGGCGTCAGCGCCGCCGATCTGGCGTCCGCCAATGCGCTCCTGTCCTTCCTGTCGGGAACAGTTACCGGCGTCACACAGACATTCGAGGTGCACGATCGAGCGTCGGGGTTTGTTGCCGGAATACCGAACGTCCGGAATTACCGGTTGAACAACGCCACCGCGTTTCTACAAGACAACTGGCGTTGGAAACCGAACGTGACGCTGCGCGCAGGGCTGAAGTGGGAGTACTACACGCCGTTGAGCGAGCGCGACAACCTCGGATTGCTGCCGGTGCTGAAAGGCCGTTCCGTGCGCGATGCGCTGCTGGATCCGAACGGCACGGTGACATTTGTCAACGGCGGTTTTTACAAAAGCGACCTCGACAACTTCGGTCCGAATGTCGGCTTCGCCTGGGATCCGTTCAAGGACGGACGCACGTCGATTCGCGGCGGCTATTCGATGACCTTCGTCAACGAAGAGACGATAACGGTGGCCGACAACGCCTCGAGCAGCAACGCGGGGCTGTCGTCGGATTTGGAGCTCACCAATCTCTACACGACCGTCGCCGCCGGTATCCCGGTTGTGCCGACGCCTATTTTCAAGAGCGTGCGGAGCTACGCCGACCAGTTCGACGTGACGCCGGGCCCGGCGGCGTTCGCGATTGACCCCGACATCAAGCAGCCGCGCGTCCATCAGGTCGGCGTCAGCGTGTCACGTGAGTTGCCATGGCGGTTCGCCGCCGAGGCGCGGTACATCGGCACCTTTGGCCGCGGTTTGTGGCGTGGAATCGATCTGAACCAGATGAATCCGCGCGGCGCATTCCAGGACGACTTTCTTCGCGCCCGCACCAACGGCTTTCTGGCGCTGCAGTCGACCGGGATCTTCGATCCGGCATACAACCCGGCGATTGGAGGCAGTCAGCCGCTGACGGTTATTCCCACTCTCGGCGGAGGGTTTCTCACGAGCGCCACGGTGAGAAACCTGATCCAGACGGGTCAGGTCGCCTCGCTTGCTGACCTGTACATCACCAGTGCCGGTCCGGACATCGGCGCGCAGGCACGCCGGATGTTCCTCACCAATCCCGGCATCTACGTCGCGGATCTGATCGAGAACGGCGGCTTCAGCAACTACAACGCCCTGCAGTTCGAGCTGCGGCGGCAACTGCAGGCCGGCGTGCTGGGCCAAATCAATTACACGTTCGCGAAAACACGGACCAATTCGCTCGGGACGACGCAGGAGCGCTTCGAGCCGTTCCTCGACAACGCGCGTCCGCAGCTCGACGAAGGGCGTTCGGAGTTCCACATCTCGCACGTGATGAACGCCAATGTGGTGGTCGATCTTCCGTTTGGCCGCGATCGCCGATGGCTCAATCGCGGTGGCATCCTGGATTGGGCCCTCGGCGAATGGCAAACCGGCGCCGTCGTGCACTGGCAAAGTGGTTCGCCGATCTCCATCCTCGCGCAGCGGGGAACCTTCAACCGCCGCGTGCGCTCGTTCCACCAGACGGCGCGTACAAGTCTGAGCGCCGATGAACTGAAGAAGCTGCTTGGCGTGCGTGAAGTCAACGGCATCGTCTACTGGATCGATCCGAAGGTGATCGATCCAAATACCGGCCGCGCGGTCGGACCCGACACGCTGTCCAATACGCCGGGCTTCCCGGGTCAGGTGTTTTTCAATCCGATGGCCGGTGAGGTCGGCAACCTCGGGGTTCTTGCGTTCGATGGCCCGTCACAATTTGTGACCGACCTGTCGATCACCAAACGCGTGCGCGTCTGGAAACAAGCGGGCCTGCGGCTCCGTGCTGACATCTTCAATCTGTTCAACACGGTGAACTTCTGGGTCGCAGACGATGACATCAACAGCACGACGTTCGGGCGGATCATCGACACGACGACGAGCCCCCGCCTGATCCAGTTTCAAGTGAAAGTCGACTTCTGATTACTTCGTTCCCTTGACTGCCGTATCAGCGGCGCACGAGAAATTCGCCGCGTCGTCGGCGCTCCCGGAACCGTTCCACTTCGCCACCTTCGGAAACGGGCATAGCGGACGCGTGCGATCGACCTTACCCTCGGTGAGGTGTGACGCCACAATCCGATTCGGCGGCTTGCCGGTCGTCACCCAGGCATCGAGCACGGCAGCCTTGTCCCACGTGTCAGTTCCAGGCCCGCCTTGACAGTGATACATGCCCGGGATCATGAAAAGCTCGATTGACTTCCCTTCTGCCTGCTTGCCGACCTTCTCGAGCACCATCTCGTGATAGCGGATGGCGTTGTCGGAAGTGACCTGCGGGTCCGCGAATCCCTGATACATCAGCAGCTTCCCTCCGCGATCGAAGAACGCCTTGATGTTCGGGTTGTCCGACTTGAGAATACCGTCGGGATCCGCCTTGCGTGCCTTCTCCACGTCGGTTGACGCAGTGAACTGCGCAAGTTCCCAGTTGGGATCTTTCATCGCGATGTACTTCATCGCTTCGATCGCGTTGCCGTACCCGTTCGGGCTGTACAACGTTCCCCACTGCAGCTCGGTGCCCGGCATCAATCCGCCGGTGAGCACCTTTCCTGTCTTGGCATCCTTCGCTGGCGCATAGATCATCTTCGCCGTCTGCACCTGCGCGGCCGTAAGGCACGACACCGTGTCTCCGCCTGCCTTGCACTGCAACACTTTCGGATCGAAACGGCAGGCGAGCGGATTTTCGAGAATCCCGTCCTTCACGCCATCCAGGCCGTCGCACGCCTGAAGCGCGGCGTCGTGGATCGCGGGGTATTTCTCAGGTGGGATGTACGCGCCGGACGTCTTCAGCATCGCTGATTCGTTCATGATGACGCCGACGTAGCGATCCATGCCGCCCCAGGCGACGGCGCCGGCGACGATGCCGTCATAGTCGGCGGGATAGCGCTGCGCCTCGGTGATGCCCTGGCGGCCCCCGAGCGAGCACCCATTGAAATAGGAGTACTTCGGCGCGCTGTTGTAGTACCCGTTGATGATGGCTTTGGCCTGCACCGTCATCTCGTGCACGGCTCGATACCCGACATCGATCACTTTCTCCGGGTGCCCCAGCGCAAACGCAGCGGTGTTGCCGACGTGGCCCGTATCGGTGCTCGTCGTCGCATAGCCGGCGGCGAGGGCGCCTGCCATGGCCGGATACGCAATCGTGCCGGCCCACCCACCGTTGCCGACCGCCTGGAACTTGCCGTTCCATGTCGCGCTGTCAGGCAGCCACACTTCGATCCTGATGTCGGAGTCGCTCGACGGCGTCAACGTGGCCGCCACTCTGCAGAATGCAGGGAGCGCGGCGTACGGACTGGGCTGATTGGCTCCGCGACCTCCACCGCGTGCGCCGCCGGCGCGCGCGCCGCCGCGTCCCGCCGCGCCGTCACGTCCGGCGACTGCAGGCGCCGCTGGCGGCGTGAACGCACCAGGGGCGACGAGCTGCGCCGACGTCACGTGTGCGTTCTGAAGAGGAAGGACAGCCAGACTGTCGCACGTCGCCGCCGTGGCGGCTGGGACGTGGAGGACAGCTGCGGTGAAAGTGAGGAGCACCAGCCGCCGCATCATCGAACCTCCGGAGCGACGCGCCTCGTCTGCACGCAGGGACACGCGAGCGCGTCGGTTGTGTTGGAGTATACGTCCAGCAGGTGTGACATCGATTACCGCGCGATGCAGCGGAGCGGAGGACGGCTCAAGCGGTGAATCGCTTTTTTTTGGAGGATTTTCGCCTATCGACGACAGCTCGGCTCCGTGGCAACCATCTTGAACTTTATGGCGAACAGCGATGGGGACCTGGGAAGACGCCACGCACGGGATCGAATACGAGCTGACGTTACGGCTCGAGCGCGCGAGCGAGCTTTCTGAGCGCGCCAAACGGGCAAACGACGCGGCGCAGCACGAGATCGATCGTGCCCTGGAGATCGCCGATGAACTGCGCGGGGTCTCTCAGGAGTCCGAATCGCGTGCTGGGCGGTTGCGGGGCTCGCAGCACGACCGGTAAAATGAGCGGTCCCACCGAATACTGAGATGGGCCGCTAGCTCAACTGGCAGAGCAGCAGACTCTTAATCTGCGGGTTCTCGGTTCGATTCCGAGGCGGCTCACCATTTTCTGAACAGATCTGGACGCGTCGAAAGACATCACGACGAGGTGACACCCTAAGCGGCCCGCACGCGTGATGGCGAACGCTCCGAGAGCCCGGAGCCGTCGCCGCGATCCGGACGGGCTAGACTAACGTCCAGCGACCCACCGGCCACCAGAGCACACCGTGAGCTACGACGTTGAAGTCTTCTCGACTGAAGAACCGATCGCGCCGGCCTCAGAGAAGGGTCGTGGTTGGTAGATCGCGGTTGACGGTCCGCTGAACGTTGAACCCGAGGATATCCCGGCTCAAGTACGAACCCTCCTTCCGGGCCTTCGATTCCTGACGCAATTCCACCTCGAAGGAAACGCACCTCCATCGGCAGAAAAAAAGTTGCTGACGATTGCTCGCGGCGTCGCCAAGAGCGCGCGGGGTGTTGTCGTTGATCAGCAACAAGGAACTGTCGAGACCCCACGCGGCGTACAGCGGCTGGAGATTGAGCCAAGGTGTACGGGCGGCGGTCTTCTTCAGTTGACGTGGTTCGTTGAAGATGTCGCTCCTCTCACACGAGCTCTTCCCTGCCGCGGCGCTACGGCCTGTGGGAGCCACCGCAGTTCAAGGTCGCGACAGACGGAATCGATCACTTGCGGGACTTCCTCGCCAAGAACCTTCGCGACACCGTCGTTTGGTACTGCCACAAGCCATGTCAGTACGTCTTCAAGTCGATCCCAGAACATGTCGGCGCGACGCCGCGAGGTTTCCGTTGTGGTGGTCTCGCGTTCCAGATCGATGGCAAGGCCGCCGGGGACCGTGCTTGGCGTGTGGAGCTCACACGTCTTTGGATCGCTGTTGCTGATCTAATTCAGCCCTTTTACGCGGAGATTCGCACTGGCGAGTGTCCGACGAAGTCGTGGTGGCGGTTTCGTCGCTCCAGACACCTTTCGGCGTCCCTATCTCGCCCCGCTGGCAAACCCGTACTGATTGTTCTCCTGGCAAACGTATTCCATCAGCTCGTCGCCCGGTTGAACCAGCGTTGCCTGATGGGTCACCGTGAACGGCCGCGAGTAGGCGCCCGGATCATCGATGGTGACTTCGCGCACCAGATGCCCTGCATCGATCCGCGTCCACCGCTCGATCGTGTGCAGGTGCGTGGTATGTGGCGTCGCTCGTCGATCAAACCAGAACTTGTCGTTGAACCCGACTGTGTCGATGACGAGGGTGTCGTTCTCGTACCAGCCGATGGAATGACCGAACCAGGTTGGCTCGAGGTCGGCGGGATGCTTGCGGCCGTCCAGAAATACCTGGCGAAACGAGCCCATCCACTCAGACAGGATGTACATGTGCGTTGGCGTCTTGTGCGTGTAGTTCTGGATGAATCGGAACGGATACGGACTAGTGCGCAGCAGACCTAGCGGCAGGCACCAGTTGACAGGATCGTCAGTTGGCTTTTGGGATGCCATGAGCGCCTTCGCGGCGGGCAGCAACGGCAGTTCCCCACCGCCACTCAATCGCTGCGCGATGCTATCGCCCCCGCCCGGCGCGAGGACCCAGGCGCCGTCTCCCAGATCAATCGTCCCGTCAGGCAGGCGAGGCGGCGGCCCGGTCGGCGCCGGCGGTCGCTTGATCTCCTGGCCCAACGCGTTGACCGGCCCGAGGACACCGATAGGATTTCCTGTTGCGTCCCGCTGAACTTGCGCCTGCTCTTGCGCTGCGGCACGCGGGTCTCTGAGCAGCGGAAGCACGACAGCCAGAACGCCGACGACCACCAGCAGCTTGCGCATAGTGACCTCCTATCGATCGGGTCGGGAGCCTAGCCCCCGCGTCCAGGAATGTCAACGCGTAGACCACGTCGCACAGAGTCAATTCAGGAGTCACAGCTTACCGAGCGATGCGAACTTGGTCGCAGTGCGTACCGCCTATCGGCCATCTATGATGCCGAGCCCCTTCTACTTCCAACAAATTGACGTGACGCGGTTAAAGGACTGTCTGGGCCAGTTTGTCCAACGGGTGGTCCTCCACAGGCTCGATGAGCGTCCTCGCTACGGTCACACGGCGACGTTACTGCAGAATGGCACGGTGCTCGTCAGTGGGGGTCTTTCCGACAATGGCGCCCAGGTCGGTGCGGAGATCTACGACCCAAACCTCGGGACGTGGTCGCCGGCAGGCTCTATGAGCGTTCCTCGCATAAGACACACGGCCACGCTGCTGCCAAACGGCACGGTGCTCATCGCCGGTGGTCACAACATCAACGGCGCCTTCATCAACCACTTGGCCAGCGCGGACGTCCATGACCCCGTGAGTGGCACTTGGTCCACGAGGGGCTCGACGAGCACAGCGAGGACACACGGTATCGATGTGATCATTCCTGCACAGCGACCGATACGAATCAGGTCTTGCGAACCCAGCGGACGCCAGCTTTACGTTGACGACAAACGTTGCGACCGGTTCTGAGATCGCGAACGCGGCCACGAACAAGCCGACAGGTGTGTAACACGAAGAGTCTGTGCACGAAGGCCGGTCCGATTACTGGTAATAAGGTGGATAAGAACGGACCGACCATCACGGTAATTGCCGCAACGCAGGACTCGAATCCGAACAATAACTCCGCGACAAAGTCGACAAGGGTTTCCAGGTAGGTGGTATTCACCGAAACGCGCTCATGGCGGAGGGGCCCCTCGGGCGCCTCCGAATCTCTATGGCGTATTGACGAGTAGAAAGCACGGCTCCGCTGGTTCTGGAGCACCGATTGCAGTTTTCTGACGGCGGTCGCCATGGATACGGTTAAGCCGTCGCATGTTGGCGAAGTCCTTCGCCATTTCGATGACCTGCTAGAGGAAGCGCAGCATTTACGCGAGCGAATCGTCTCCGCCCTCCAGCGAGAACGCGAGCCTTTCTTCCCCGACCGTCGTTATCACGACGAACCGCACAAACCAGATCGGCGCAAGTCGAAATAATGCAGGCAATTAGTGTGGCTGAGCTTGCGGATGTAGGATTGCGATTCTCGAATAATGCCCAATAGTGACCAACCGCTTCCGATTCCGTGCCCCAAGTGCCAGCATGAGGGCAGCATGCTGCGGGTGCGAAGCATGACGGTGATGATGCTCATGTGCGCCAGTTGTGGCCATACGTGGGCAACTGAGTACGAGGCCCTCCCGCCCGACATCCAAGAGAAAATCCCAGACGCGCTGCGCGATCTCCGCGGCTTCTAGTTACAACTTTCAAGAACTTGCGGCTCCCACATGCCTGATCGAACTGCCGGCAAATACTGCGGGAAGGTTGGATTCGTCCGCCGCGAGAAAGTGATCAAAGCCGGACGAGCGACTCTGTCCTTGTACTGCTGATCGTCGATCGCATCGCGTGCAGTGCCACAACAGAGTAGTGCTCGCGCTTTTGATCGTCGTCTCTTGCTCCACCGTCGTCACAGACCCGCACGATGGACAGACCCACGGTAGAGCGACAGAACCGCGGGAGTTTCACGCTGCCCGTGTCGCTCGACCGGGACGGTCCGTGTCGGAGAAAGGTCGTGGTCGCGGAATCAGGCTCGATCGCGGTACGCTGTGATAAGTCGACGTCTACAAGTCGCCGTGGCGCGAACAGATACGGCCCGCATCCGTGGTGCATATCGGCACCAGACTTGCCCCATGAAGTTGTCAGTGGTCGCCGTCATCGGGGGGCGATATGGAGCAAATATCTTCAACTGACGTGCGTCGTGTCACAGGGTGGTCCATTGCACTCAGCATACTGATGATCATCGCTGGAATCCTGGCGATTGCGTCTCCTTTCGTGGCTGGGGTCGTCGTCACGCGTGTTGTGGGGTGGCTGTTGCTCTTCAGCGGCGTGCTGCATTTGGTGTACGCGTTCCGCGGCGGCGGCGTAACCTTGGTGCTGTGGGAAATCCTGCTCGCGATCGCGTACGCAGTGGCCGGGTTTTACATCCTGGCGAACCCTGCCATCGGTCTCGCAACGCTGACCTTCGTGATCGGGCTTTACCTCTTCGCCGAGGCGATCTTCGAATTTGCGGGGTCGTACGTGACGCGTCACGAACTCGGATCAGGGTGGCTCTTATTTGACGGCATCGTCACCCTGCTGCTGGCGTTCTTGATCCTGGGCACCTGGCCGACGAGCAACATCTGGGCAATCGGCACGCTGGTTGGGGTGAGCATGCTCTTCAGCGGCATCAGCCGCTTGATGATGTCGTCCGCCGTTCGCCGGATTGCGGCGTAGCTACAGGCGGGTCTTGCATCCAGATGTGGCGGACACGATTCGCCACATCTGCTCTATCGGAGCGGTTCGAGTCGGATCACGAACGACCGCGTCACATCGCGGTAAACGGCGTTCAGCGTCACTTCTGTTGGTGCGGACACTCCGCTGCTTGCGAGCATCACCTGGAAAGTTGCGCTAGTGCTTCCCGCGGGAATCGTGACCGCAGCGGGTACGATCACCACGCGACTCTCGGCACCGGTTACCGTCAGAGCGACTACGGCGCCGCCCGCAGGGGCGCTCCCGTTGAGCGTGACGGTGCCTGTGGCAGTTTCATCCCGATGCAGCACGACACCGCCCGGCGATGAACCGACAACCATCAGCGATTGAAGGGCAGCCCCCGTCCTCGACGGTCCTGTCGGCGAGTTGCCGCACGCCGCGACGTTGAAGGCCAGAAGCAGCACCGTTGACAGCGCGATGATTGCTCTCGTTGCCATCATTGCCCTTATCGAACGATCGAAATTGCGCCTACATGAGCGGTCTCATCGCCGGGACGCTCGTCGCCATCGAACAAGTACAAGCGCGGGAACGAGCGTCGCGATTCCGAGCACCGGCCATGTAAACAATCGACTCATGTCGAATGCGCCGATGGTGCCCTGCGCCGGTTCGATGAGCTCCGCCGGGTCGTAGGTGACGCCATCCTTGACCACGAAATCGACGTTGCGGATCCGATGGATGTCTCGCACCAGGTCTCCGCGAATCACCACGAGATCGGCCTTCTTCCCCGCGGCAATGGTGCCGATGTCCGGCTGCCGCAGGAATTTTGCGCCATTGGACGACGCGATTTGAATGGCCTTCTCCGCGGGGAAGCCTGCCGCCACGAGCAGCTCGAGCTCGTGCTGGTCGCCGAACCCGGCCGCCACGCCTCCCCAACCGGTTGGATCGACGCCGGCCATCAACGTGCCGCCCGCAGCGACGAACGTCCGCTCGAATTCCTTCTCTTTTTGGAACGCGGCTGAGAACAACGCGCTGATCCGCGTGTGGGGATCGGTCCGCACCTTCGCGGCGGCGTCGTAGACCTCCTGAAGGCTCGACGCGAGCAGCGGCCTCACTCGCCGGTCCGCAGGTACACCGGTCACGCTCTCGAGCACAGCGAGCGTGGATGTCACCGCCACGTTGTTCCTGATGAGCACGTCGATTGTCCGCCGGATCTCCACGTCGCCGATGTCCATGTTGACGATTTCCGCGATCACCGAATTCTGATCGGGGCATTCGTCAAACCGTTTCCCAGAGTAGAACTCGGTATCGAACGGCAGGCCGTGCTCGATGTTGTCGATCCCGAGCGAGGCAGCCTCGCGGAATCCAACGGCACACAGGTGCCCGGTTACCCGCATTCCGCGTTTGTGGGCGGCGGCGATGGCCGCTCTCAGCTCGCTCGAACGGAGAGTCGTGTACGCCTTGATCGAAGTGGCGCCGCCATCCGCGTACTGATTGACCAGCCTGGCGACGCCATCCGGGTCCGGCTCCGGTGTGGTGGCGCCGAGGTACCCGCTTGTCAGGAAGATCCTCGGTCCGGTCTCGTTTCCCGCATCAATCCGTTCCTTCAGACGCAGGTCGCCTTCGAAGTCAAGCGTGCCGGCGGTCCGGATCGTGGTGACGCCGGTGGCGAGATAGAGATGTGCGAACGTCTCTTGCGCGGGCACGGTGATCTGGCCCGACTCGGCGGACTCGAGTTGGTAAAACAGATGGTCGTGCATTCCGACAAGGCCCGGAATGACCGTCCCATCGGGAACCTGAATCACTTCCGCGTTCGGCGGCACGGCGATGGACGGTGCGGGCCCGACTGACCTGATGCGCCCGTGATCCACCACGATCGTCTGGTCCGCTTTCGCTGGCGCGCCAGTGCCGTCGATGAGCCGCACGTGTTCGATCGCGAAGGTGGAGGCTCGCGGCCGATCGAGCGACTGTCCCGACGGGCTAATCGTCGTAAAGGCCACCAATACGATGACCATCACGAACACCCAGCGGATGCGTGTTGATGCATCGCATGTCGCGCGTTCGCCTCGATCGGTGGTCGCGACGAGCTCGTTCGGCACGCGGTTCATGGCAGACGAGTCTGCAAATTGCGAGCGCGTCACGCGTGGAGCGAAAGAGGCGACTCCACCATCGGAGGCGTCATTTTCAGTTACAAATTCGGCGCGTCATCACGGAAACGTGAAGCCGCCAGCCGCGCAGATTCACGCATCAACGGGCAAGGGCCGCCTCGCCCTGAAATTGCACACCGGTGCGGCGTTACCCATGAAGGCGCGATTGCTATTCGTCTCGACCATCGTCGCAATCGCGATGACAGCGTGCGGGCATCGCGTTGCGCACCACCCGACGCCCGGAGAACCGGCGTCAGCCACCGCAGCGACCCAGCAAACACCGACATATCGCCCACGTCATCAGGGGGCAATCGATATCGGGACCGGTCTCTACATGAGAGACGACGATGATCTGTTCCTTGAGACGGCAATCCCCGTCGTACTGAGACGAACGTATATGTCCGGAGACGGCCACCTGCGCCGCTATGGCATGAACAGCAGCCACTCTGGCGAGTGGTGGCTGTCGGGAGACTCAGACCCGAGCATCCCATGGGCGAATCTGAATATTTCCGACGGTCGCCAGTTTCATTTCACTCGTATTTCGCCCGGTCGTACTCAAGCCGACGCTGTTCTTCGCCATGACGATTCGCCCACAGAATTCAACGGCGCGCTCCTCGTCTGGACGGGATCCGCATGGGAACTGCGGCTTCGCGACGGTAGCGTTGTCGTCTTCAAAGACTGTCAGGGCGAGCATGACGTCTGCTCGCTGATCGAACGCCGCGACGCCGACGGTCATCGGGCGGCATACGTGAGAGACGAGAGCGGCCGCCTGCTGCGCATCGAATCGCAGGGTCAGACGATCTCGTTCGAGTACGACGCTGCGAGACGCATCACCAAAGCGTACGACTCAAACGGGCACAGCATGTCGTATGTATACGATGCTCGCGGAAGGCTCACCAGTGCGAGTGCCTCCGATGGTACCGTCCGGCTCTACAGCTATGACGCCACCGATCGCCTGATACGCATTCGGGAGCCGGGAAGAATAGTCGAGAACTGGTTCGACGGCTCGGGGCGAGTGATCAGACAGGAGGTCCGGTCCTCAGACGACGACCGCGATCCGTATGTCGCGACGGTTCGATACGAGGTCGAAGGCGATTCCGTTGTGCAGGTCGATTTCGACGAAGGGTACGGGGTCGAGAGAGAGCGTTTTGACAACTCTCATTTCGTGGTCGCCCAGACATTCAACGCAACCGGCAGCGCCCCGGTAACGTTCACCTATCACAGAGATCCGACGAGCCACGTGGTGATCACCGCGACGATGTCATGCACGGGACACGCCGGTCCGACCACCCGGCCCGTGCGTGTCGCAGCCGAAGACGACGATGGGAAATGGGAATTGATTCGCGAGATGTGCATCTGGCGATAGCACCGTGCAACGGTCACGGTAGCGCATCGATGTCATTCGTTTGCGCCACCAACGGCAGCAGTTCATCGAGCGATCGAATCACCTCGCACGCAACCGTTGGCCTGGACCAATCTGGACATTCACGCCAAAACGTCCGAAGACCGACTGCGACAGCGCCGGCGACATCGTCGTCCGGGTTATCGCCAATGAACCACGTCTGCGAGATCGCAACCTCAAGTCTTGCGAGCGCTCGATGAAAGATTTCGGGGTTCGGCTTGCGGACGCCCTCGCGTTCCGAAATCAGGATTGTGTCCACCAGCGCGGATAATCTCAACTGCTCGATTTTCGCTTCCTGGACAACAATCGAGCCGTTGCTGACGATGCCGAGTTTGATGCCGGCGTCGCGGAGATAACGCAACGTGTCGGATACTTCGGGAAACGGACGTGTGTGCCGCGCGAATCGCGTCCAGAAGTCGGCATGGAGGCGAGCCACCTCTGACTGGCGAAGGTCGAACTCGACGCCGATCGTTTCGTACAGCACGCCTTTGTCTACCCTGCCCAGATCATCGAGTCGGACGATTCGATCGACGTACCGATCCCGCGGGATGTGGCCGAGTACATCGCGAAGATCCTCGTGTTGGTCGTATGCGAGAGCGCGGACTGCACTAGTGCGATCCCACAACGTGCCGTCCAGATCGAAGAGGATTGCCTTTGGGGTCACACCGAACTTCCCATCCCCCCATGGTAAGTTCGGGACCGCAGATATGAAGCGGACGACCACGCGAGTCTCAATCGACCGCGGATGATCGTGACACACGCGTCTCTGGTGGACTTACCGGCCCAGCGACAACTCGATCGGCGGTTCGGCAAGTGGCCCCGACCGTCCGAGGCGCATGATCAGGAACGGCACCAGCAGAACCCCGACAACTCCATATCCGCCGAGCACCCGCGCGATCGTCCAAAACAACCGATCTCCTCCGCTCATCGTCGACACGTTGGCCATCCAGTGCGGGGCCACGAGCGCAATTGACGTGATGTAGAGAATTACCAGCGAAGTGCGGTGCAACTTCCAAATCTTCCAGCTTGTGAGGGCCAGTCCGAGCAGCACTGGCAGGGCGAACCGCGTTCCCCACCAGCCGACGGTTGAACCCGTTCCGATGACGAACGCTAGAAACACCAGGCATGCCGCACACGAATTTTCGTGCAGGCATCTGTTGATCACGATCCCAATGGTTTGCGACCAGAACCATGTTCGCGATCTGCCGTTTCGAAACTGCTCCTCCAGATCGCCCATGAGGGCATCGTTCTGACCTGCGATGCGTTTCAGCAGTGCGATTGCGAGTGTGGGAGGTTTCGGAGTCATGCGGCTCCTCCTTTCAGTTGCGGGATGCCGCTCCAGAGCGCGGTGAAGGCGCGTTGAGTGTCCTTCACAGCCTTGAGGCCCTTTCCTGTGATCTTGAAGAAGCGCTTCGCTCGCCCGCCTCGTTCGGGTGTGGGATCGCCGTAGGTGGACGCGACGAGGCCGTTCTCCTCGAGGCGATCCAGACATGTGTAAGTAGCTCCGAGCAGCACGGTCCTTTTCGCGGTCTGCTCGATTTCCCTCGCAATCGGCACCCCATAGGCGTCGTCTCCGATCCGCAGGATCGCGAGCAGGATCATGAGTTCGAAGTCAGTGAGGTGTTGGCGCGACATTTATTCACAAATTGTGAATCAAACGCCCGCCGAAATCAAGGCGTCCTATTGACTACGCGATATCGCGGCGATCAGCTGCGTCGACGTTGACGCGGCTGCGGTCGCTTTCGGCGATCGCTCCAATCGGAGGCCGTCCGATTGCGCCATCGTTCGTCGGCAAGCCTGGATTTGATCTGCGCGGAGAGTTCCTGTGCCTGCCGCATGACCGCATCCAATTTCGCGAGCAACGCCGCAAGTTGGTCCGGTGTCAGGTCGGGCACAGGGCGAATCAACGGGACGGGATACGCACCGGTTCAGTCAGCCTGACGCCTTCGACGAGAGGCGAGGACGGTCCGTTGACGTTTGCCCTTCTCCTCAGTCTCGAGGCGGGTTTTCAACATCCTGAGGTCCCGCGTGAGCTCGCGAAGCTGTCGAATCATGTCGGCAGTCCGCTTCGGACTCAAAGGCTCTCCGCGTGTGATCAACATCGGCTTGCGCGGCATTAGGGGTAGGAGAAGGCGACTATACGCCGACTCCCGGCTGAGCGCCATTTTATTGCCGGCAACTATTCGCGATCCGGCGCGTCGCCCTAGGTTTTTGTCTTGTTGCCCGCGCTCAGCCCGACGATGGCGACGACGAAGAGGCAAACCATCACGACGGCTATGACGAGCATCCAGATCAGAGTCCCGAGCAGCCCGGAGAGATTGGTCGCCTCCACGCCTGTTTCGAGCAACAGAAGCATGGCAAGTAGATCGCCCATGCATGCGGAGGCTGCAATCGCCGCACCTCGGACACACGCGATCGCGCGTTAGCGCTTCTTAGTGGCCTTTTGCCTGGCTGGAGCTGCGCGCTTCGAGCGCTTCTGCGCAGACGCGGTGGTTTTTCGCTGCACACGTTCAGGCAGGCGTGTGGTGCCGGTCTCGCGATTCCACTCCTCAAATGTTGCTGGCGAAATTTTTCCCTGCACGAGGAGTTGCGCGAACTTACGTCGTTGCGCCTGACTCTTGAAAGGCATACGTATTCGCACACGGTGCGAGATCGGCGCGACGGACGAGACATCAACCACGGTCCGCAGCCTGATCGCTCACAGCGCCGGGAGAGCTGGAGCGGCGCTCGACCCGATGCGGAAGGTCGGCGGACCGGCGCTCAGCAATGGCCCATTCCTCCGCCATTAACAGACGAGCGTCTTTCGGCGACGCCTCGAAGACCTCATCGACGTGGTGACCGCGCAGGTCAACACCGTCGATTTCTTCGGCGAGTTTCCGAACCAAGCGCACTCGCATGATTGTGGATGGAAAGCAATCTAGATACCCGCCACCGACGGGCTTGAGGTTTTGGACGGGCTGTCGTACGTCAGGGACCAGGAAAAACGCGTATTTCTGCGTCTGTTGACACGAGCCTGAGCGGGTGAATGTCAGCGCCGCTCCGCGCCAGGACGATCGACTGCGGCCCTTCGAAGACCGGTGCCCACCCGCTGTTACGCAATTTGGGAACCACGGGAATCCACTTTGGCAACCAGACGTAGTCGGCGGAGAGGCGCGTGGGCAGATCGATCACCGTTGAATCGCCGAGATAGAAGGCCATGTGATTAGCGATGAGCTCGTCGCTGTACACCGTCTCGCGCCTACCGTCGATCGAAACGCGAAGTTGTGGCGAGAAATGCCAGATGACGTATTCGCCCCAGTCGAACCAGACCAGTACGCGCCCGCGCAGCCCAGCTCGTTGAATGAACTCGACGGCTTCACGCTCCGGCATCGGCGGATGGCCGATCTGAATGCGCGTCGCGCGGCTCGCGATGAGTGGAAGCGCAGCGATCACTACAACTGCCAGCGCAGGTCTCAAGAGCTGGATTCGTCTCTGCGCATGCACGCCAACGGTCCGATGCGGCCAGTTGGCGGCGAGCGGTTCTGCCATCAGGAATGAAACGGCGAGCGTGAAAAACGCGTCCAGGCGACTGACAAACAGCGAGGTGACTGCGAGAAAGAGCACAACGAGCGCATATCGCGGCTGGAGCCGGTTTTTCGATCGAATTGCGGCCACCACCGCGAGCCCCGCGGGCAGCAGCCAGAACAGCCAGGCCCAACCCTGCAGACGATAAACCGGTTGCCATTCCTCGATGTAAGGACGATTCATGCGTACGGTATCGAGGAGAAACCACCAGAGACGAACTCCGTACGGATTGAGCGCGGTGGCCAGCGCCGCGGACATGACAATCGCGACCAGTACAATGCGCTGAGCTGACGGCACGAGTTCGCGGCCGCGGTCCTCGCTCGCGCCAGGGGGCCCGAGCAGTAGGTTGCAGCCCGCCCATGTGACGAGGCACTCGAGCCCCACGATCCAGCCGCCGTGAAGATTTGCCCAAAGCGCCATCAACGGAGCGATGAGCAGCATGACGCGCCGGTCGCCGCGTCGATCCACATCGGTCAGGATCGTCAGCAGGACCGAGAACAGCAGGAGTGAGAACATCTGCGGTCGAACCTGCGCGGCGCGTGATTGCACACCGAGCATGGCGACGACCACGAGGGCGTCGAGAATGCGGGCTGGAGGATTGAAGGCCGACAACCGTCGCCAGATCAGGAGGGCGATGACCGCAAGGCACGCCAGTCGAAGCAGATTCAGACCGAGCGATCCCAGCGCCGCGAACGCGGAGGCCATCGCGACCTCCGCCAGCCACTCATGATTGATCCACGGTTTGTCGGCCGTGAAGGAGTGGGAGTCGGCAATGACGGGGCTGTGGCTCGCCAGCAGATCCTGCCCGAAGCGCACATGGCCCCAGAGATCCGCATCTGCACCCGCACTCGCCAACCCGATGGCGAGCGCGAGAAAAAGCATGCAACGCGCGAATGTGCTTGTCGTCACCTCGTTGGAGGTGATTTCGTCAGGAAGGCGGGGGCGGAATAGGCTCGAGCGCCTCGAGTGCCCTTTTCGCGTCTTCCTCCCTGACGAGCAGATCGGCGCCTGCGAGCGCCGGATACATGCCGCCGGCGTTGTCAGATCGAATCATCGAGTCGATGCCAGCCTCATCCAGCACACCCTTCGCGATGCCTGCATCCGCTGCCGATGAGAACGTACGCACGACGATCAACGCTGGTGATTTCAATCTTGGCCTCCGCGGATCCGCCAACCACGGACGATCGTAATTGAGACGGAACAGCTCGACGACTACCCTTACATCGTCGTCGCCGCGTATTCGGACGCTGACCCACCCGGAGTCGGGCAGGATGTGATGATGCTCTGCGCGCCCCGCCGCCACGAGCTGGTTGCGGATCGCAACCGGAAATGGAAGATCGGCAAGCCGGCTTCCATGCAGGTGGCCGAGCTCTCGTCGTCCCACGCGGAATTCGAGTCCGCCGAAACGATGCGGAGCGGCAACGACGCCGTCCCACGAACCCAATTCGCGGGCAATCCTGGTCGCAAATGAATCTGCCATGTTTGCCGCGCGGCACTCGATCATAGCGGTGCGCGCGGTATTGCGGTCGTCAACCACTCAGGGCTGCGCGGTAGCGCGCTGCATCTTCAACTCGGCACGCAGTTGCGTTTCGGTATCGGCCACGACCTGGACGGCCGATGACCATGGTTCATAACCGTCGAGCGCAACGCGGACCGCACGCGACCCCGCAGTTTGATTCCGGAGCACAAGAGGCGTTTGACCGACGTTGCGCCCGTTGAGGAATACGCGCGCGCCGGAGGGACGGGAGTTGACAACCAGCGAACCTCGAAACAGTCTGCGAGCGCTCGCTGAGGCTGTGGTTGCTGATGTCTGGGATTCCACGTGCGTGACAGCGACGGCATTCGCGAATGCCGTCCCAGCCGGAGGGATGGATGATGCTGCCGCCTGCGGACTGGTAAGCACCGGTTGCTGAGATATGGTGGATTCGACGTGCGCGTTGCTGGCACCTGACAGCCATACAGCGGAACCGCCCACGATGACCCCGCACCCGAATACAGCGAGAGTGACGCCGGATATGGGTGTGCGCGCGGCAATCTGCCTGGCAAACGGACGCGCGTTCGAAGCGACCGACGCCACATGCGTACGCCACGCGGCGAGACGCCACGCCGGAAGACGCCACGCCGGAATACGCAAGCCGGAAGGGCGCCACTTCGGAAGATGCCAGGCACGAAGGTGCCATATTTCTCGACTTACGTGCGGCACGCGCAACATCGAAAGCCGCAATGCCGGAAGCCGCAACGCCGGAACGCGCAACGTGGGACAACGCAGCGTGGGAAGATGCCATGCCGGAAGGCGCCACCGGGGAAGACGCAACCTGCAAATTGCCGAGGCCGCCAAAACGCACAAAGCAGCGGCGAACCGCACCACCCGGCGCAACACCGTTATAAGAACTGCAAACACACGCACAAGAGACGCGATCGCCAGGGCGACAAACTGGCGACCGGCGCCATACGCGACGCGTGCTGGTCGAATCGGAATCGACTTGTTTTCCGAGGAGAACGTCTGGATTACAGAGGGGATCTTCTGGCTTTCAGAGGGGACCTTCTGGCTTTCGGGAGGGATCTTCTCGCTTTCAGCAGGGGCCTTCTGGCATTCAGAAGGGAACAATCCAAAGGGATCTTCAGTTAACTCTGCAGGCTCGGGAATGAAGACGCTGTCGTGCGGCATACGCGAAGGAGCGCGGGAGATCGCACAAGTTGCGCCTTTGCGCTTGTTCCAGAGGGCTTGAAGAAATCGCGCGTTGCCGACGCGAAACCATCCGGGAAGGCGGTTTAGTTCAACCCGAACCGCAATGGTCACGTCTGATGCGTGTCAGAAACCCGCTCCATCGCGTCCAGCAGCGTGGGCATATCGACGGGTTTAGCGAAGAACGCGTCAAATCCCGCCGCGCGCGCAGCCGCCTTGTCCTGCTCCCGCCCATAGCCGGTCACGGCAATCAAGCGAATCCACGAGCCCCCGGGCAGCGCGCGCAGCGCACGCGCGAGATCGAAGCCGTTGACATCTGGCAGACCGATATCGAGAACTGCCACGTCGGGCCGGACTACGTTCGCGAGATCCATTGCCTCTTTTGCCGTTCCCGCTCCAACCGCTTCGATGTCCGCCTGCTTGAGCGCGTCGAGCAGCATGACGAGCGCGTCGTGGTTGTCATCGACGACGAGCACGCGTCCAGCACGGACACGTGAGACGGCTGACGCCGGCATCTCGGGGCCGGGACGCATCGCCGATGACGACGCGGCCGGAAGACGGACGACAAACATGCTTCCCTGCTTCGGGCCGCCGCTCGAGACCTCGATGGAGCCGCCGTGGCGATCGACCAGCATCCGCGCGACGGCGAGGCCGAGCCCCAGGCCGCCTTGACGGCGGTCGAGGCCGCGCTCGCCCTGCACAAACACATCGAACACGCGCGGCAGCAGCTCCGACGGAATACCGCTGCCGTTGTCCCGACACTCGAGCACGATGTCACCGTACTGCTGTCGTGCGGCAACGACGACCCGGCCGTGTGGCTCCGTATACTTGGCGGCGTTCGAGAGCAGGTTCGAGATCACCTGCGCGATGCGGATGCGATCGCCATCGACGATGAGCCCTTGCGGCACGTCGACGACGAGCTCGTGATGCTTCTCCGCGTAGATCGGCGACGTCATCTCCACAGCTCGACTCACCGCCTCCGCAAGGTCGAACGGTTCACGCCGCAGCTCGATGGCGCCGCGACGAAGTCTCGATACGTCGAGCAAATCATCGACGAGGCGCGCCATGTGCCGGATCTGCCGTTCGATGATCTCGCGCTCGCGGCTGTTCTCGCCGCGCTGCTTCATCAGGTGCACGGCCGTGAGCGCCGGCGCCAACGGATTCCGCAGCTCGTGGCCGAGCAGGGCGAGGAATTCGTCTTTCGCGCGATCGGCGGCTTCCGCTTCAGCCCGTGCGGCATCTGCGCGTGCGACCTGTTCATCCCGCTCGCGCTGGCGTGTTTCGATCAACTGGAACGATTGCACGAGACCGTTCTGCAGGCGCCGCAGTTCGGTAATGCCCGAGCGGACCGGCGACGGTCGCAGACCCACACTGATGGCGTCGGCATCCTCGGCGGCCTGTGAGATCTCGCGTGAAATCTGCCGCGACAGCACATACGTTCCGCCGCCGCCGATCGACAGCAACAGCAGTGTCATTGCCGCCAGCGCGACCATCGACTGACGGAATGCGGCGTCGAAGACGCCAGCCGGCACGCCAACGCCGGCGACCCATTGCGACATCAGTGCACGGCTGTACGCTCCATACACCGCCGTTCCGTCCAGTGCGACGTCGCGATACACGCCCTCAGGCATTTGCTGGTACCGCCCGAGGAACGCAGGCGTCCCCTTCTGCCCAACGTAACGCTCCGGCTCGCGCGAGCGCGCGACAACAACTCCATTCGTGTCAACCACGCCTCGAGCCCATTCGTCCGGAAAGGGGACCTGCTGCCGCAGGACGGAGGAGAAACGTTCCGATGTAATCCACGCGGACAGCACATAGGCGACGTGACCGTCACGCAGCACAGGTACTCGAACGAGGAAGCCGCGCTGCTGCGTGATCTTGCCGACGTGCAGCGTGCCGATCGCCGGCCCTTTGGTCCGCACCGCTCGATCGAAACTGTCGAGATCGGTGATCTCCGGGAGTCGTTCGTCGATCGGGCGACTGGTGTTGACGATCTGATGCCGATCGAGCGAGGTGAGACTGATCGCGGCCCACGTGGGCTGTGTCGCCATCACGCGCTCTGCCTGCCCGCGAAATTCAGCTAGCTGCGGATTTACCAGCCGATCGGACTCGGCGAGTCCTTGCAGCGCCCGAATCGTGCCCTGCAGCTCCGCATCGACGACGGCGGCGCCTGCGCGGGCGGCCTCGAGCAGGCGCCGCTCGGCTTCGAAGCGGTTGTCCCTGATGACCCGCGAGACGAGGATGGCCCCCACGACCATCACCGGCAGCGCCGTCGCGATCACCAGAAAAAGAAGATGCGTCCGCAGCGAGAAGGTCCGCACCGAGCTCGGCATGGACGGACACCTTACCACCTCTCACGCCGCGCCCGACCCGCCTAGCTGTGCTGAAGAAGGCACACCTGCACCGGACTAAAAACGCAACAGCTTGTGAATATCTGAGGCGAACGGGCGCCCAATTCTTTCAGGCAAAGGCCCGAGCCTCGGCATTTCAATTGCAGACCTCAACAGCATCCGCCTTCGCCGCCTTCGCGGCTTTCGGCGGGACGGGACCGCCGGGATCGCCAGCGCCAGGCGGTGCAGGCTGGAGACGAATCCATGGTCAAGACCTTCTGCAAGAGCGGCGAAAGCGAAGCGGTCAAGGGCGCTGTCCACGCGCTCGGCGGCATGCTCGCGGCGTCGATGGCGGCCTACAACATTGCCGCCTGGTGTTACCGGCGCGAAACGCATCTCGGCATCAACGCTATCGTCTACACCTTGGCGATCGTCTGGGAGGTTAAGCAGACCGTCCACCATTTGGAACGGTGCGAGGCCGCGACACCCGAGACTCCACGAGCGGCCTGAACATCTCGCAGCCTGAGAAACGCCGTGCTCTAATTCGGATTCGTGATTGCTCCGGCCGTCCGCGCCCACAGGCCGACGCGCGGCCTTCTGTCGTTACCGCATCGGATACAACTCGTCATCGTGACGGCCATTGCCGCCATCGGTATCGGATGGCTGGCCGCCTCGCTCCCAGCTGAAGGGTTCTACAGCGGCGACTCCGGGTTGAAGCTAATCGCCGCCCGCAACGCCATCAACCATCCCGGACGTCCACTCGACGTCGATCTGCCGACCAGCGGCGGTAACGCGATGCCGTACGTCGACCCAATGGTGGCGCTCCACGAAGGTCACGGCGACATCCTCCAGTCGCCGCTATTTCCGCTGATCTCGGCTCCCGCCATCGCCGCATTGGGCCTACGCGGCGCGTACGTCCTTCCGGCGATCGCCTTTGTCGTGCTGCTATCTGTCCTCGATGTGATTCGACGGCACGCGGCGCCCGACAGCTCGTTCGCGCTGCTCGCATGGATCGCGGTCGCCGCCAATCCGCTGTTCTTCTACGCGCTCGAGTTCTGGGAGCATTCAGTCGCGGTCGTACTCGTCGCCGCGAGCCTGGCGGCGGCGGTGATCGGCGGACGCTCTGCGCACGCGTCGTCGCTCCTGGCAAGCGGTGCGCTTGCGGGTGTCGCCGCGTTGCTGCGCCCCGAGGCGGTGTGGTTCGTAGTCGCCCTCGGCGTCGTCATTGGTTTCTCGAAAGACGCGGCGCGGACCTTTCACCCCCC
>Ga0207428_10000486_pt1 | contig 47460 bp, 40 predicted proteins | sample RhiMethybrSRZTD1_FD_187600 | JGI IMG/M metagenome (GOLD analysis project Ga0207428, IMG submission 187600) | Populus rhizosphere microbial communities from Tennessee, USA - Rhizosphere MetaG P. TD hybrid SRZTD1 (SPAdes) (version 3) | ecosystem: Host-associated > Plants > Roots > Rhizosphere >...
AGCAGGAGACCGAGAACCCGCGCGCGTAACGTCCGGCTGTTTCACGCTACCATCCACGCATGCCCTTGACGACGACCGATCGGTTCGCGTCCGCGATGGCCTACGCCTACCAGGTGCACAGCGGGCAGCGGCGCAAGGGTACGGGCATCCCCTACATGGCGCACATTCTCGGCGTCGCCGCGATCGCCCTCGAGTATGGCGCCGACGAGGATGAGTCGATCGCGGCGCTGCTGCACGACGCCGCGGAAGACGGCGGCGGGGAAGCGACGCTTGCGGAGATCCGCGCGCGCTTCGGCGACGCGGTTGGCGACATCGTGCTCGGCTGCAGCGACAGCCTCGTCGAGGATCCCGAAGACAAGCTGCCGTGGCAGGAGCGCAAGGAAAACTACCTCGCGCATCTCGAGAACGCGAGCGCGTCGGTGTGCCTGGTGTCGGCGGCCGACAAGCTGCACAACGTCCGATCGATCCTTCGTGATTACCACGAGCACGGCGAGGCGATCTGGGATCGCTTCCAGGGGAAGCGGGACGGCACGCTGTGGTACTACGAGACCGTCGCCGACATGCTGGTCCGCCGTTACCGCAGCCAGCTCACACGAGATCTGCAGGCGGCGGTTGATGACTTGCTGCAAATAACAAAGAACCAATAGTTCTTTCAAGGAAACAGCGGCGGCGCGATCCGTTTCTTCGTCGCTTGCTCGAACGCGTACGCGATTTCGATCAGCTTCGGCTCGCTGCACTGGGCGCCGACGAAGCCGACGCCGAATGGCGCGGGCTTCGCGTTGAAGCCGGCGGGGAAGGCCTGCTGCGGCGCGTTCGCTACCATGCCGAACGGCACGGCGATGATCGGATAGGCCGCGCGTGACGCGATGCCGGCTCCCGATCCCCCGGGCGTGATGAACGCATCGAGCTTGTACTGCTTCAGCACGCCGTCGATGCCCTGATCGCGGCTCAATCGGCGATCCTTCGCATCATCGGCATCGACGCGCGCCTTGTCGGCGGCGAGATCGATCTCGTCGGAGATGTCGAACCGCGATTGTCCGTACTTGATCGCGCCGGCCTTCGCATGCGCGACGTTCCACTCGCGATGTTCCTTCAGCGTCTTGACCGGCGCCGACGGACCCAGCGACGCCAGCCACGTGTTGTAATCGCGCTTCATGCCGTACTTGAAGTTGATCGAGCAGTTCTGGTCCTTGCCCTTGGCATGCTCGGCGCCGGAGCAGAAGTCCCACAGCGGGAAATTGTCGTTGGCCTCCTTCGCGACGAAGCTGGGGATGTCGGCCGGATCGACGATGACGGCGCCCTGCTGCTTGAGCACGGCGATCGCCTCGGCCATCACCTTCGCCTGTTCGGCGTTGAGGCCGCCGCGCGGGTTGGTTTCGCCCGGCAGCGTCACGCGATCGATGTAGAAGGCGCGCGGCACGCCGATGCGCGCGCCCTTCAGGCCCGCGGCGTTGAGGAACTTCGTGTAGTCGCGGTTCGGCGGCGGCGTGCACGTCCGCGTCGGCGCGTCATTCGGATCGGGTGACGCGCCTTCCATCGCGCCGAGCATGATCGCCGCGTCGGCGACGGTCTTCGTCATCGGGCCCGCGGTGTCGTGATCGGCGGTGATCGGGATGACGCCGTAGCGGCTGATGCGGCCGATCGTCGGGCGGATGCCGACGAGCATGTTGGCGTTCGACGGGCTGATGATCGATCCGCCGGTGTCGGAGCCGACGTTGCCGGCCCAGAAGTTGGCGGCGGTGCCGATGCCGGAGCTCGAGCCGCCGGTCTGCAGCACCGGCCGCCCGTCGCCCGGCTCCGGGCGCGGATCCGGCCGCGGATCGTACGGGTTGAATCCGAATCCGCCGACGGCGTTGTAGTTGCCGGGCATCGCGTTGGGATTGCCGGCCACCCAGTTGGCGAGCTCGGTGAGTCCCGTCTTCGCGATGATGATCGCGCCCGCGTCCTTGAGGTGCTTCGTCAGCGTCGCTTCATACGGCGGGATGTAGCCGGCGAACACCAGCGCGCCGCCCGTGGTCGGCATGTTGGTCGTGTGGATGTTGTCCTTGAGCGCGACGGGAATGCCGTGCAGCGGGCCGCGAATCTTTCCCTGCGCGCGCTCGCGGTCGAGCGCGTCGGCCTCGTCGAGCGCCTTGGGATTGATCGCCAGCGCCGCGTTCAGTCGATCCTCGTACATCGCGATGCGGATCAGATACTGCTCGACCAGCTGGCGCGAGGTCAGCTGCTTCTTCGCCATCGCCTCCTGCATCTGCGGGATGGTCGCCTCCACAACCGTGAAGCGCCGCTGTTGTCCCTGCACGCCGAGCGACAGCATCGACAGGATGAATGCGAAAACGAAGGTGGCCCGTTTCATGCGCGGTATTCTAGTAGCCGGATGCCAGTAGCCAGTAGCCAGAAAATTCTCCCTGGATACTGGCTACCGGCTACTGGCTACTGATGGAAATGACATTCGAGCAGGCGTGCGGTCTGGTTGGCGCCGCCCTGCATGGCCCGGTTCGCCGCGAAATCGTGGACGGCCTCTCGGGAAAGACGCTGGGCGCCTCGCTGCTGGCGCTCCGCGACGCGATGCGCGCCAACCGCTTTCGTGCCTCCGGCCAGCAGGTGTTCCTCGATCGGGTGATTTCGAGCTTCGACGGCCGCACCCGCGCCGAGGGCTTTCACATCCTGCACGATTGGGACGGCGTGTCGCAGCAGAGCAATCCCGACATCATCGCGATCGACGTGCTGCATTTTGTCGCCGATCAGCGCGGCGCGGAGCCGGCGAGCGCCGTCGAGCTCGCCATCCTGCTCGACTACTACTTCATGCACGTGCTCGCGCTGCTGACGCTGCGCATCTGGGAGGACGGCGATCCGGACGAGAACCTGGAGCGGATCAACGCGCTCGTCGCGGAGTTGCAGGGGCCGAACGGCAGCGGCCAGCAGTTCGCGGCCGACGCCGAGACGCTGATGCTGATCGGCACGTCGCATTACGAGCCCGAAGAGTGGGGCTACGCGAGGCTGCTCGCGAAGGTGCGGACGCTCGACGAGCGTCACCAGTTCAGGATCGGCCTCGGTCATGCGTCGAGCATGGGGTGTCACCTGCGCTTCGGCTTCGAGGCGCAGTGCGGCCGCGACACGCTGGCGCTGCGCGACGACAACATCGCCGATTATCCGTGGCTGTGTTTTGCGCTGGCCGCGGTGATGCGCGAGTACTCGCGGTTGGCCGATGCGGGCATCGAGACTCGCGACCGCGCGGTGATCGAGGAGGCGTTGTTGAACGGCCTCACCGCCGACGCGCGCGCGTTTATCGGCGTGCCGCCGCCGTCGTTGTCGGATTCGGAGGCGGATCGTGTCCGGTTGGTCGACGGCTTCACGCGCCACAAGCCCGCGCTGCTCGAGGCGTTCCAGCGGTATCGCCCGTCGGACGAGCGCTACTCGCCGATCTCGTTTTTCTTCAACTTCTCCCACAACGTCGTCAAGGGCACGGTCGTCGACGCACTGCTATGGGGCGAGGCGTGGGACGTGTCGATGAATGATCTGCTGACCGGCGTCCCGCGCGCGGGGCTCGAGGACGGATCGCAACAACTGCTCGCGACGACGCTGATGGCCTACGCCCGCTCGAACCCGGATCGCATCCGCGGCAAGCTGATGCCGGTGATCGTCTACGACCCCCAAGCCGGCCGCCGCGCCTACACCGTCGCCATGGAAAAACTGTCGCAGTAGCGACTGGTGCCTGGCACCAACCAATAGGCTTTCGATTGGTGCCTGGCACCAATCGTAAGCGTCGCAAAAATTCATACGCGGATGCGCCGCAAGTATCGCAGGTCCTGCGATCTTCGGGCGCCATACTCATTCGAAGTCGACGAATTCTTGCAGGATTCCTGCGACGACGCCTTCGGCAGAGAACTTGATTAATCCCCTCTCATGGGGCGAAATCCACGTCCGCTTGTTTGCGGTGCAACGTACCACGTCATGAATCGTGGCAACCGCAAGGCGCGGATCTTCGAAGACGATCGAGATCGGCGCCGGTTTCTGCGACTCCTGATCGAGGAGAAAGAGACCTACGGTGTCGATTTTCTCGCGGGCTGTGAGATCGGAAACCATTTCCACGCGGTTGTCATGACCCCTCACGGCAATCTGGCGGATTTCATGGAGCAGTGGGAGGGCCGTTTTGCCAAGTATTCAAACTGGCGGTACGAGCGCGTCGGTCACCTGTTTCAAGGCCGCTATCGCGATATCTTTATCGAGCACGACGTCCACCTGCTAGTCGCGCTCTGCTACGTTTTCTTGAACCCGGTGTGTGCCGGCCTCGTCGCCAAACCGGAAGACTATAAGTGGAGCTCTTATGCCGCGACGGTGGGACTGTTGACGCTACCGAGCTACCTCTCGATTGACTGGCTGCTGACGCTGTTTCCCAATTGTTCCCTCAAGGAAGCGCAGCAACGCTTTCACAGCCTCATGAGCGAAGCAAAGCCGGCGGAAGCCTACATTCGGCAACATGAATTCGGGGCAATCGATCCCGATGCATTGAAACGGGTCATCCGTTCGTACACAGGAGAACAATTGCGGCTTGGGAAGCTGCCGCGGATGTACCGTTCCGATCTGCGTTCGAGTTTGGCCGAACTCTTCCCAGACGGAATGACGCTGTCAATGCGCGGCGACGCGATTTACGACGCGCACGTGACGCATGGTTACAGGCTATCGGAAATCGCACGAGAGTTGCGTATAAGCCCGGCAAGGGTGAGCCAGATCTACCGCAGAATCCGCGTCTCGCGTCGGAACGGGGGCTAGCAGGTGGTGCCTGGCACTAGCCGATAGGCTATTGATTGGTGCCAGGCACCAACCGATAGCCTATCGATTGGTGCCAGGCACCAGCCGCTATTTGCGAGTTGCAGTCCAGGGGAGGTCGCCTTTGGGGGTGGTCACCGATCCGGTGATGGTGTTGCCTTTGGCGATGCCCTTGTAGGTCAGGCCGCCGGCGGTGAAGGTCAGTTCTTCACCTTTCAACCGGCCCATCACGACCGTCTGCGATTGACCGCCGATCGTGATCGTGCCCTGCACGGCCTGATATTCCTGCGTCAGCGCCATCGTGCCATTCGCCATCGCCCACGTGCCGCCAATCTTCGCGGGCACGATCCATAGCAGCGCCTCGCACCAGCTCTCGCATTCCGACGTGGACGGCAGCGTGACGCGCACGTCGGGCTCCCAGCCGTCGATGCCGAAGGTGTTGGCGACGATGCGAGAGCCCGGCGCGAGGTTGAAGAACTTCGGCGCCAGGCGATTCATGTTCACCGGCAGCAGGAACAGCGCCATCACCGTCGCCTTCGAGATGTCGTACTCGTACATGTCGGCCTCGACGAACTTCGCCTTGTCGGCCACGCCGGCGTCCTGCGCGAGCTTGCGCGACAGCGCCACCATGTCGGGGTTGTATTCAACGCCAAGCGCCTGCGCGCCGAGCTTCGCGGCGGCGATCACATTGCGGCCGTCGCCCGAGCCGAGGTCGATCACGAAATCCTTCGATGTGACCTGGCCGAGCTCCATCAGCTTGTTGACCATGTCGGGCGGCGAGGGTACCCACACGACATCCTTGCCGGCCTGACCCGACACGGGCTCGAACGGCTTCGCCTGCGGCGCAGCCGGCGGTTGCGCGGACGCGACGGTGGACAGAACAAATAACGAACAGCAAATAACAACAGCGCGCATCAGTTGGTCTTGCCTCCGCTGACCTTGACCAGATCCGTAAACGGCGCGATCGCGCCGTGCAGCGGCACGATTTTATCCACACGCAGGTTGCGCTTCTGGATGTTCTCGAGCAGGTTCGCGCTGTATGGATTGACCTGCGCGCCGGGACTGAACGCGTCGACCTCGATCAGCACGCGATCGCGCGGGATATAGGCCATCAACATCGTGTCGGAATGTGGATTGCCAGCGACGTGATACAGCATCACCGTCATCGTCTGATCCTTGAACTCTTTCTCCTCGTCCACGGTCACGACCTCGAGACGGGTCGCGTTCTTCGACAGGTAATCCGGCTGCAGGGTGTGCGGACGGCGGGCCATGTTCTCGACCCACTCCTTGTTGCCGGCCTGCGTGATGACGCTCATGCCCTCGGCGATCGCGGCACGCATGCCCGCGGTGTGATCGAAATGGTGATGCGTGGTCACGAGCTGGGTGAGCGGCTTCTTCGGCACGATCTCCTTCGCCTTGGCGATCACGGCGAGAGTGCGCGCCTCGCTCTGCGGCGCCTCGATCAACATCAGGTGATCGGCGAACTCCACGAGCACGCTGTGATGCGACTGGCCGGCGAGGAACCACACGCCCTTGCCGATCGGCGTCACCGCCACGTTCGGCGCGGCCGGCGCGGCCGGCTTCATCACGTCCGGCGGCGCCGCGGCATTGCCCACCGGCGCATCGATGGTCTGCTTGCTTGCGGTGATCTCCCACGTCGTGAACTCGTCGACCTTGCCAGCGAGCCTGGCCGGCAACTTCACGCCGTTCACGTCCTGGTAATCCGCGAACGTCGTCGTCATCACGACATCGCCGAGATTCGGATGGTAGGTCTTGCTGGAGATCGACAGCGGCAGGCCGGCGGCATCGATCGTCATCGTCCAGGCGCGATCGCGGAACGCGAAATCCGCCTGGCGCACGCTGCCGACGGTGCGCACGTTCGAAATCGTCGTGATCGGCACCGTCGCCGCCTTCAGCGCGGTGATCGGATGATGAAAGAACTCCGTGCGGCGATCGCGCTCCGCCGTGGCCGTGCCGAGCCGCGCGGCAGCGCCGTTGGCGCCGACGTTGAACGCGATGTCGCCGTCGAGCACCTGGATCTGCACCTGCGGCTGCGGGCCCTGGAAATACGCGAACTTCGGCGTGCGCGTCTGCTCGACGCGCTGACGGCCCTGCGCGACGTCGATCTCGCGCTTGTAGCCGCTGATCGCGAACTGCTGCGTGGCCGCCTCGGGCTTCATGTCCTGCCCGAGGTTGTAATTCACGCCCGTGCCTTCGATGACGATCGACTTGACCGCCTCGACCTTGGCGCGGCCGCCGACCGCGCGCATCGCGTCGTCGACGAATTGCTGCTCCGGTGGCTTCGGCGTGCAACCCGACGAAAGAACACAGAACAAAAAACCAAGAACGAAAGTTCGCAGGCTCATGGTGTGCATCCAGGAATTCGAAAGGCGCCAATGCGAGACGAATAGCTGCTCGCGTCCTTCTTCACGTAGTCGCCAACATACCAGATGGTGCAGTCATCCGACGGATCGATCGCGGTCTGCGTATAGTCCTGCCAGCGCAGCGTCGAGGTCTGCGCCGCCTCGCCCTGCACGAGGATCGCTTCGCGGGTCGTGAGCTGCCCGAGCGGATCGCCGGCACGCCGCGCCGCGAACCGCTGGCCCACGAAGTTCATGGCATCGCCGTAGGAGTAGCCGATCCCGATGTTGCCGGCCTTATCCATCGCCGGGCTCGCCATCCAGCGGAAGCTGGGTGCCTGCGGTGCCTCAGGTGCCTTGGGTGCCTGAGGTGCATAAGTCCCTTGCTGAAAGAGCTTCACGACACTCGATCGATCAAGACGGAACTCGTACCACCGGACCCCACCTCCGCCCGCTGCGGTGTTGATCGAATGCGCGCCGACGATCGACTGCTGGTTGCCGATGCGGCGATACACGAGCCGCGCCATGATCTTGTCGCCCTGCGCGTCGAGGCGGCGCTCGACGCCCGGCTGCGGCACGCAGTTGGTGAGCTGCCCGTCGCAGAGATAGTGATACGGCGCGACGGCGATCCGCTCCGGACCTTCGAGTCTTGACTTCGACGCATCATCCCAGTTCGTGAAGATCTTCCACGCGAGGAGGGCGTTGTCTTCGAACACCTCCTTCAACTGCGTGCCGCCGGCCGCGATCATCACGTTCGGCGCACCGCGCGGCGGCGACTCGGTGCCGTCGAGATCGGCATTGTTCAGGAAGTTGACGTCGTTGATCACGAAGCACTGCTCGCGCGCCGGACGCCCGGCCAGCATCGCGCCGCGCTCGACCACGCACGCGTGCTTCTCGATCACCTCGTCTCCGGTACTGCTCGGGACGTAATAGCCGTCAGGCCACACGGCGGGCCGAGGATAGTCAGGAAATAACGGACGCAGGAACTCGTAACGGAAATACGATCCCAGTGGATCGTCCGTTGTGCTGATCGCATAGCAGACAGAGTACGGACCTGTCGATCGAGGTGACTGAGGTGCCTGGGGTGCCTGAGGTGCCTGGGGTGCCTGGGGTGCAGGTGCCGGTGCTGGCGGTTGAAACAGAGCGGCGGCAGGGCCTGGCTGATCGCGTCGCCCGATCGGGCTTTCGTAAGCTTGCGGACGCGCGCTCCACAACGGCGGTTGATCAGGACGTTCCGCGGCGGGCGAAAAAATCGGCATCACGATCAGCCAGCGATTCGCGAGTTGATCGTAACGCGCGACGGCGTCGCCGTTGTTGCGGGCTTCGCAGGTGCCGCCGAAACCGCGGAACACGTTGTTGGTATTCACCGGTCCGTACAACACGTCGCCGCTTTTCTTAAAGCGCGTCCCGCGCTTCGAGAAGATCGCCATCCGCGAATTCACGATCTGGACGACGTGATTCGGGCCGACGGCGAGCGAGTTGTCGGACGGATTTCTCAGCGTGGCGGTGCCCTGCGGGCCCGCGAAACCCGCGCCGAGACCGTCGAACTGCGCGGCGATCGCCACCGTGCCGCGCGTGCCCTCGGACGTTTGCTCGACGCCTTGTCCGGCGAGAATCGCCGTGCAGCCGAGCACACCAATCAATTGGATCGCGCGCCGCATCTGAATCCGAGAGTATAAGCCCGACACCCGTCCCCGTATTCTTTGCCGCGCCGTGACAACTTTCGGGAACATTGCGCGACAATACGCGTGCTTGGTCGCGGCTGGCCAGGTGGTTATCCGTTGATAAGCAGAATCTATTGGACGGTGCGTACGCCGTTTCCTATTGTTCACACCGGAGGAAGAGGCATGACGATTGTTCGCCGGATTTTTGTACTTGCGAGCCTGGCGCTGTTGGTGGGCGCCCCCCTTGCTTTCGCGCAGACGACGGGATCGATCACCGGAACCGTGACCGACGCGAGCGGCGCGCTGCTGCCCGGCGCGACGATTACGCTCAGCGGCGAGCGCCTGATCGGCGGCCCGCAAACACAGGTCAGCGACGCGGGCGGCACCTACCGTTTCGATCGTCTCGTGCCTGGCAATTACCACGTCAAGTTCGAGCTGCAGGGCTTCCGCAACGTCGAGCGTCCGGACGTGCGCATCAGCGCGGCGTTCGTGGCGACGATCAACGCGAAGATGGAAGTCGGATCGGTCTCCGAGACGATCACCGTCACCGGTGAATCGCCGACCGTCGACGTGCGCTCGAACCTGCAGCAGACGGTGATGAACCAGGAAATCCTCGAAGGCATCCCGACCGGCCGCGACCCCTGGTCGCTCGCCAAGCTGATCCCCGGCGTGCAGGTCGCGACCTACGACGTGGGCGGCACGCAGTCGATGCAGCAGAGCAGCATGTCGGCGCACGGCTCGAGCACCAACGACGTCAGCTACAACATCGACGGCGCCACGGTGAACTGGCCCGGCGGCGGCGGCGGCGCGACGATGATCTATTACGACCAGGGGATGTTCGAAGAAGTGAACTACATCACCTCGGCGGCGCCCGCGGAAATGCTCGCCGGCGGCGTCAACATCAACATGGTGACCAAGGACGGCGGCAACGTCTGGCGGGGCAACGTCCGCTACAACTTCGCCAACGACAGCCTGCAGGCCGAAAACTGGTCGCGCCCGCAGAGCATTACGCCGAGCTTCCGCGGCAACCCGACCAAGAAAACCTACGACCTGAACATCAACGGCGGCGGCGCGATCATCCAGAACAAGATGTGGGTGAGCGGAACGATCCGCAAGTGGGTCGTCAACAAGCTCGTGAACGCCACGAACTCCGACGGCACCCAGGCGCTCGACGACAACGACCTGGTGAACTACTCGGGCAAGGTGGTGACGCAGCTGTCGGCCAACCAGAAGGTCACCGCCGGCTATTTCTGGAACAACAAGATCCGCGGTCATCGTCGCGACAGCGACGACAAGATTCCGGACATTGCCGCGGTCAGGCAGACCAACCCGGTGCAGACGACTCAGCTCAAGTACACCGGCATCAGGGGCGCGCTGGTTTACGAATCGAACTTCAGCATCATGGACGGCCAGACGAACTATGTCTATCAGCCCGGCAGCGATCCCAGTTTGCCCCGGGTCTTCGATACGGTGACCCGCGACGTGCTGAACAACTCGACGCGCGAAGAGCACCAGCCCAACTCGCGTCACCAGTTCGACAACGTGTTCAGCTGGGGAAAGAACGCCATGGGCGGTGAGCACCTGCTCAAGGGCGGCATGCAGTGGGGCCGTCTCTACTACGCGTCGGACTATTCGGTGCGCCAGGATCATTGGCTGATCTACAACAGCGGCGCGCCGACCTCGGTTCGCATCTACAACTCACCCGCGTATTCGAAGAACGTCGCCAAGGTCACCGGCTTCTTCCTGCAGGACTCGTGGTCGATGAACCGGTTGACGCTCAACATCGGCGGACGGTGGGACAAGTACGTCGGCACCGTGCCGGAACAGTCGGCGCCGGGCGGACGGTTCTCGGCGGCCCGGACGGTTGCCGAGAAGACGGCCATCGATCAGAACATCGCCGTGTGGCGCGCGGGCGCGTCGTACGACCTCACCGGCAGCGGCCGTACGGCGTTGAAGGGCAGCTTCAGCCGCTACGGACTGCAGGTCGGCATCGACCGCGTGACCAACGTGAACCCGCTCACGGTCGGTTCGGCGGATTGCCCCTGGACGGATCCGAACCGCAACGGAAAATACGACGAGGGGGAGATCACCCTTTCGACGTGCCCCGCTTTCAGCGGCGGCAGCTTCGTGGACTATGCGCCTGGCGTGCAGTGGCCGTACTCGGACGAAGCCACACTGGGCGTGGAAACGCAGCTGCCCGGCGCGGTGCGCATGGGCGCGATGTTCTACTACCGCACCAACCGCAAGCAGATGGGGCAGCACAACACGCTGCAGCCGACCTCGGCCTACACGAAGTACACCGTGACGATCCCGAACGGTCCCGGCGGCACGGTGGCCAATCCGAAGCCGACGACCGCCGAGGTCTTCAACGTCGATCCCGCGGTCAACAGCCTCGCCGCCAGCGTGCGCGACAACGAGGACTACCTCGATACCGAATACAAGGGCATCGAGTTCACGGCCACCAAGCGCTTCTCGCGCAAGTGGCAGATGCAGGCCGGTTTCACCATCGGCAAGAACACCGGCGGCGTGTCGGGCGGCACGGACCTCAATGATCCGAACAACACGCGCTTCCCGACCGGCATCATCGGCAACGACTCGGAGACCGCGCTGCGGCTGTCGGGCAGCTACATCCTGCCGGGCCAGGTGACACTGGCCGGCTCGATGCTGTCGAACAACGGCTACCCGTACACGTCGACCTACTCGTTGACGCGCGCGGCCGCCGCCCTCCAGGGCATCACCCTGACGCGCGCGACGCAGACGATCACGTTGAGCGAGCGCGGCCAGGAGCGATTCCCGAACGTGACGATGTTCGACATCCGCCTGTCGCGGCCGTTCCGCTTCGGATCGCGCAGCTTCCAGCCGACAGTCGACTTCTTCAACGTCGGCAACGCCGATACCACCGTGAATCACACGACCACGGTTGGCAGCAGCTATCTCGCGCCGACAGAGATCCTTTCGCCGCGAATCATTCGCGTCGGATTCTCGCTGAACTTCTAAGGACTTGGGGCTTGGGGCTTGGGACGTGGGTCCCGAGCCCCAGTCTCACAGCTTGACCAGCTGCTTTCCGAAATTCTTTCCCTTCAGCATTCCGAAGAACGCTTCGGGCGCCGCGTCGAGGCCCTCGGCGATCGATTCGCGATACTTCAGCTTTCCCGTCGCGACGAGTGTGCCCAGTTCGGTCAGCGCCGCGGGCCAGACGTCCATGTGCTCGCTGACGATGAAACCCTGGAGCGTCAAACGCGATGTGAGCAGAACGGAAGGGAAGCGCAACGGGATCGGCTCGCCGTTGTAGCCACTGATCATGCCGCACAGCGCGATGCGGCCGTGGTCGTTCATGCGCAGCACCACCGCGTCGAGCGCCGGGCCGCCGACGTTTTCAAAATGTCCGTCGATGCCGTTCGGCGTGGCCGCCTTCAGTGCGCCGTAGAGCGCTTTCGGATCGGCGTGCGCCTTGTAGTCGATGCACGCATCGAAGCCGAGCTCACCGGTGACGTAGTTGCACTTGTCGGGACCGCCGGCGAACCCAACGGCGCGACAGCCCTTTGCCTTTGCGAGCTGGCCGACGACGCTGCCGACGGCGCCGCTGGCGGCGGTCACCGCGATCGTCTGTCCGGCCTTTGCCTCGCAGATCTTGTTGAGGCCGTACCACGCGGTCACGCCCGGCATGCCGACAGGGCCGAGGTATGCCGAGAGCGGGATGTGCGAGGTGTCGACCTTGCGGATGCCGCCGGAGACCACGCTGTATTCCTGCCATCCGCCCATGCCGACGACGTGATCGCCGGCCTTGAACGAGGGATTGCGTGACTCGATCACGTCACCGACGGTGCCGCCGATCATCACTTCATTCAGCGGCTGCGGCGGCGCGTAACTCTTCGCATCGTTCATGCGGCCGCGCATGTAGGGATCGAGCGAGAGATACGAGTGCTTAATCAGCACCTGGCCGTCGGCCAGCGGCTGGATCGGCGATTCGATCAGCTTGAAATTATCGCGTGTGGGTTCGCCGGTGGGACGCGAGACGAGCAGGATCTGGCGGTTGGTCATCCGCTGATTCAAGCACAAGCCGGGGGCGCTCCCTCACAAAAAGAGAGAGCGCCCGCTCGGGTCACAGTGACTTCAAGTACTCGATCAGATCGCGCTGTTGCTCCGTCGTCAGTCCGAGCTTCCGCACCCGGTTGTAGTGGGTCACGACGTCCGCCAGCGTGGCGGCACTGCCGTCGTGGAAATACGGAGCGTGCTGCCATAGCCCACGCAGCGGCGTCGTGCGGTAGGCTTTGTTCGCGGTGCGCGCCGCATACGCCGGATCCATGCCGGTGTCTTCGGCGGGGTGGAGCTTCCCGTCATTGTTGTCGGTGCCCGTCCCGCCAACATGGCAACTCGAGCACGTGCGATCGAACACCGCGCGTCCGCGGTCGGCGCCGGCGGTGTCGAAGCTGCCTGCCGGAGGAGCGGGCGCCGGCAGGCTGTGCTGATACGCGCGCAATGCCGGCAGCTTGGAGGTGACCAGATCTGGCGACCACTTGACGACGATGCCGAGCCGCGGGTCGGAGAAGTTCCCCTGACCGCCCATCTGCGTGACGGCGACATAGGCGTTCCAATACGAGATCGGACCTTCTGCCGTGTAGGTTTCGTTCTTGATTTGCGCCAGGCCGTACGCGGGCGGCAGCACCAGCGGCGTGTTCTTGCCATCCTGGTTGTAGCGCGGATCGTACTTGCCGGGTCCCCACGACGTATACACGGCCTTCTGGTCCGCCGTCGCCGCCGGCGAGAGGGCGATGATCGCGCCGACGTTCAGATCGCGATTCGGCCAACCATCCTTGCGCCGGCCGATCCCCGGCATGACCAGATCATCGACCGTCGAATGACAGAGCGCGCACGTCACGCCGACCCGCGTCAGATGATTGTTGGCGTCGACAGTGCCTTGAAGACCGACGACCGCATTCATTTTCAACAGCGCCACCGTTGTGGCCGGGCTCTTGAGATCGACCTTCTCGAGGAGCCCGGGCGGAAGCGCCTCCGAGTCCACTTTCAGCCCGACCTTGAGCGCGGTCGTGGGATCCACGCTCTTCTCAATCACTTCGTTCAGCCGCAGCTTGTCCGTCCACACCACTTCATCGCCGAAAGTGTCGAAACGAAATACCCGCTGGCCTTCGGTGACACTGGCGTCCGGATCCGCAGCCTTAGCTGAACTGTCTGCCGACGTGGCGCTCGCAGTGGGTTCGTCGGCCTTGGTCGGGCCGCACGCCGATAGTGCGACGGCCGCCACTACGATCGCTGTGAGACTTCGTTCGATTGTCATCCTCGCCCCCTTTCTCGCGGTTGAGCTCGTCGGGGCGCGCTTCGAGCTGATGCGCAAGATCTGACGTGCGACTCTTGCAAACATCGCTCCGCAGAGGCTCGATTGGATGAGAAGGGTCGTTACGTTCTGCGCGGTAAGGGATTGTCCCTATCGCAGCGCGGCCGCTGCTTCCTGGAAGCCGACGAATGCAAACAGGATCAGAATCGCGATCAACAGCAGGTTCGTGATCCACGAATTCTTCGGCACCGGCTCCGTCCACGGCACGCGGTTGTTGAGATAGAGAACGGTGGCGGCCACGAACGGCACGAACAGGCTGCTGACGATCGTATAGGTGATGACGATCTGAATTGGCCGTCCGGTGAACGCAAACGGAATCGGCACCAGCGAGATGAAGAGCAGCGCGAGCCGATACGGCGTGCTCGTCACCTTCACCACGTCGAGCCGCGCCTGCGGCGACATCTTCGAGACGATGCCGTAGAAGTCGGCGTAGAGATACGGCACGCTCTGCCACACGCCGAGCAGCGACGCGAACACCGCCGCCCAGAAGCCGACCGAGAAGGCGATGCGTCCAAACGTGCCGAGGATCGCTCCGAGCGCCGACGCCATGCGTGGCACGGCTTCCGCGTCACGCAGCGCGACGCTCTGCGTGAAGAAGGCGTCGTTGGCGATCAGCATGATCGAGCCGCCGAAGACGGCGGTGAAGAGATAGGCGATCGCAATGTCGCCGCGCACGTAGGCGACGAACCCGGCGCCGCGCATGTCCTCTTCGCGCATCCAGTAGTTGTAGGAGAGCATCGTGATCGAGCCGCCGACGCCGCCGATCAGCGACAGCACGTACGTGCCGCTGCCGGCGGGGATCGTCGGGATCAGCAGCCCCTGCAGCGCGGTGAGCGGCTGATGCAGCGTGAAGCCGGCGCAGATCAGGATGCTGAAGCCCATGATGCCGACCAGCACCTTCATCAGCTTTTCGAAGTTGTTGTAGCCGCCGAAGAAGATCAGCAATCCCCCGATCAGCGAATGCGCCACCGCACCCCATGACTGCGAGATGGCCCCGTTGGTGAGGTTGGCCATGCCGAGGCCGGTGGCATTGGTGAGCGAGGCGCTGACCGCGACCGTCCAGATCACGAGATAGACGGCGAAGTACCACTTCACCCATGCCGGCAGATAATCCGCCCAGCCCTCGAGCGCGGTCTTGCCGGTCGCGAGCTGCCAGCGCGCGATGCCTTCCTGCAGCACGAACTTGAAGAACGCGCCGGCCGCGATCGCCCACAGCAGCACCACGCCGTAGCGCGCGCCGCCGACGGTGGCGGAAACGACGTCGCCGGAGCCGATGCCGGTGGCGGCGACCACGAGTCCGGGACCGGCGAGTTTGAGAAAGCTGACGGAGGGGCGCGCGGGCTCAGACACGCGCACGATTATGTTCCATAATGCGCGTGCGGATGCTGTTTCACTCGCACGAGTTCCTCGCGCTGCTTGGTCTGACTCTCGTTGCCTTCAATCTCGTGCCGCTGCCGCGGCGGCCGGCGATCCTCCTCGTAGCGTCGTTGATCTTCTACGGATATGCCGGCCTCGGCATGCTCGCGCTCTTTCTCGCGGTTGCCTCGCTCGCCTACGTGTGTCTGCGACGGATCGAAGGCGGCGATCGCAAATGGCTCACGATCGGCGTGACGCTGATCCTCGCCAACCTGCTGGCGTTCAAGTACGCGGCGTTCCTGCTCGACGCCGCCGCGGCGTCGGGCCTGCCGGTTGCGCCGGCCCAGGACTGGGTGACCAGGCATGTCATCCTGCCAGTCGGCATTTCGTTCTACAGCTTTCAATTGATCGCCGTGCTCATCGATGCGGCACGCGGCCAGCAGCTCGGCGTGCGCAGCTTTCGCGAGCTGCTGTTGTTCATCATGTTTTTCGGCCACCTGATCGCCGGACCGATCATGCGCGGCCGCGAATTCTTTCCGCAGCTGCACGTGCTGCCCGGTCCGTCGGTGGCGCAACTGCGCACCGGGGTGCTGCTGCTCGGCATCGGATTGTTCAAGAAAGTGCTGGTCGCCGACGAATTGTTGTCGGGACGCGTCGATCTGTTGTTCGACCGCGGGCCGGCCGGCCTCTCGGTTGCGGCCGCGTGGCTCGCGCCGCTGCTGTTCGGCTTTCAGATCTATTTCGATTTTTCCGGATACGTCGACATGGCGATCGGCATGTCGCGGCTGTTCGGGCTCGAGTTGAAGCCGAACTTTTCGACGCCGTTCATTTCACGGACACCGTCGGAATTCTGGAGCCGCTGGAACATCACGCTGTCGCGATGGTTCGGCGATTACGTCTACATCCCGCTTGGCGGGTCGCGCGGTCCGCTCTGGACGACGATCCGCAACGTGCTGGTCACGATGCTGCTGTCGGGACTCTGGCATGGCGCGGGGTGGACCTTCCTCGTGTGGGGCGCGATTCACGGCAGCTATCTCGCCGCCTTTCATGCGGTGCGGCATGCGGCGCCACGGTTAGCGGCCGCGATCGCGACCGGCGGATTGCAGTGGCTGGGTTGGGCCGTGACCTTTCTCGTGACGACCGTGGCCTGGGTCTATTTCAGGGCGCCAAATGTCGCGGCCGCCAACCTGATGATCGGAAAAATGGTCGGCATCGGCGCCGGGCCGATCGCCGCGCCGCTCAGCGGTTATTTGCTCGTGCCGGCATTGCTGGCGATGCACTGGGCCGAAGCGTGGTGGATCGCGAACCTCGATCGTGTCGCCGATCGCCTGGCCGATCGCTGGATGCGTTTGCCTGGCCCCGTGCAGGCGCTGGCGGCATTCCCGATTCTGTTCTTCGTCGTGGCGATCACCAAAGTGGTGCGCGGCGCATTCATCTACTTCCAGTTCTGATGGCGCGCCTCGTCAATCGCGGATTCGCCGTCACGTTGATCTCGCTCGCGATCGTCGCGGAACTGGCGTTGCGCGCCGCCGTGGCCGCGCCGCCGAACGTGGTGCGAATCCTGTACGGCACCGGACTCGCGATGTACATGGCCGTTGAAGAACGATTGGCCGATGCGGCGCCTGCCGTTCACGTCCTGGCGCTCGGTGATTCGCTGACGTTGACGCAGTTCCAGCCCGATGTCTTTGCCGCCGATCACGGATTGCCGCCCGGCGCGGTATTCAACGCGTCGTATCTCTCGCAAACATTTCGCAGCCAGGAAAACTTGTTGAGGCGCATCGGCGTCGAACGGATGGCGCAACTGCAGCGGGTCTTGATCTTCGTGAATCCGCGCCGGCTCACGCCCGATGGGAATGAAGACGAGGCGGTATTTCGCGTCGCGATTCCAGACCAGGACGGCACGCTTCGGCAGGCGTGGCGTGACAGGAACCTCTCACCGATCCTCGATCGTTCGCGGCTCTATGGATTATCGAGGTATCTGGTGTCCGCGTCGTGGCGGCAGCTTGGCCGTCCGCCATCGTGGGATCACGTCGAGTATTTGATGCCGCAGGGCGGCGTTGCCTTCGATGGGCCGCGGCCGTCGCCGTTTGTTGGCGCCGGGTATCCGTATGCGCCGTTGGGCGATGTGTCGGAAGATTACGTCGACGATCTCGAGCGCGTGATCCAACTGTTTCGACGGCGCAACGTCTCGGTCGTCCTGCTGACCACGGCGATCTATCCGGGCGTCAGTGAATTCGTCAGCGCGGGAACCGAAGCGCGGTTTGCGGAGCGGATGAAGGATCTGGCCGCGGACACCGGATCAGCGTGGCTGCCGGCCAACGCCGCTCAACCGCCGGAGCGCGACTTCCTCGACTACGGTCACGTCACTCGCGCCGGCGGCACGGCATTCACACATCGTCTGCGCGATGTGCTCGCGCCATTGCCGCCGCTTCACTGATCACGCAAACGGCTTGTCGATCGACGGGCTCGGCTGCGAGAAATACTGCGCGCCGTTCTCGGTGACATACAAGCAGTCTTCGAGACGGATGCCGAACTCGCCGTAGATCGCGATCATCGGCTCGTTGCTGAAGCACATCCCCGGCGCCAGCGGCGTCTTGTTGCCGCGCACGAAGTTGGTCCACTCGTGGCCGTCGAGGCCGATGCCGTGGCCGGTGCGATGCGGCAGTCCCGGCACCTTGTAGTCGGGACCGAACCCGGCGTCGGTGATCACCTTGCGCGCCGCCGCATCGACGGCTTCGCACGGCGTGCCCGGCTTGACGGCCGCGAACGCCGCGGCCTGCGCCTTCTTCTCGAGATTCCAGATTTCGGTCTGGCGGGCGGACGCGCGGCCGAAGACGGTGGTGCGCGTAATGTCCGACTGATAGCCGTCGACCGCGCAGCCGCCGTCGACCTGGATCACGTCGCCTTCCTTCAGCTTCTGCGGCTCGATGCTGCCGTGCGGAAACGCGGTGTACATTCCGAAGCTGACGCCGGCGCTGCCGGGTGCGCCGAGCAGCCGGTGCGCCGTGGCGATGTTGGCCTGCAGCTCGCCCTGAGTCATGCCTTCCTTGAAGGTCTGAAAGGCGGCGCGGAACGCTTCGATGGTGATGTCGCTGGCCTTCTGCATCAACGCCAGCTCGGTGGCGCTCTTGATCATCCGGCAGCCGGCCGTGATCGCGTCCGCGTCGACGAACTCGGTGCCGGGGCTTTCTTTTCTCACGCCGTTGGCAATGAAAAAACGCAGCCGCTCTTCGACGCCGACGCGTCCGCTCGCGGCGCCGCGATCCTTGAGGATGCCGGCAATCTGTTTGTACGGGCTCTCGTCTTCCTGCCACACGCGCACTTCGGCCGTCTTGCCGACAAGCTCACGCGCGCGCTCTTCCTCGAATCCGGGAGCGACCCACGCCGCCTCGCCCTTTGCCGGCAGCACGCAGACGAATGGCCGCTCGCTCAGTCCCCACCGGATGCCGGTGAAATAGAACATGCTCGATCCGCCCTCGAGGAAGATCGCGCTGATCTTGTTCGCCGCCATCAGCTGCTGCGCCTTCTGCACACGCGCCGCCCGCTCGTCTTTCGTGATCGGCTTCACGTCCGCCGTCATCGGCTTGAGAGCGGCGAGTGCCGGATGCACGCCCGCTGCGGCCTGCGCGCCCGGTTGAGCCTGTTGCGCCGAAGCCGCCGGCGTCGGCGAATTGCAGCCGGCGACGCCGATGCCAAGGCCGGCGGCGGTGCCCGTCTGGATGAATGTCCGTCGATCCATTACGCCCTCTTCCTGATGGGGCGGACGCGCGGCCCACCCGCGGTCTCCCAGTTGAAACTTCTCACGACGTTGATCAGCTCGCGTGCGGCATCGGAATGCTGTCCCTGGTCGCGGTAGATCATGAACGTCTGCCGCGGGATGCGGAGCTCGGCGAGCTTGACCTGCACCAGCGTGCCGGCCGCGATCTCCTGCTTCACCGTCACGTTCGGCACGATCGCCAGGCCGACATCCTCTTCGACGAGCTGCTTGATGTTCTCGAAGCTGCGCACCTCCGCGACGATGCGGCAGCGGGTGTTGTGTTCGGCGAAGAGCCTGAGGATTTTCTGTTCGGTGGTGCTGCAGAGGCGATGCAGCACAAACGGCTCGCCCTCGAGATCCTTGATGGTCACGCCATGCCGCCGCGCCAGCGGATGTCCCGGACTGGCGACGAGGACCATTTCATCGGCGTGAACGGGGATGCACGTGAGCTCCTTGAACGGCGGCGGCTCCTTCACGAAGCCGACGTGCATCTCGCGATCGACGACCTGGCGCGGAATGTCGGCGAGGCGGCTGCGATAGATGCCGACCTTGATGTCAGGAAACTTGCGGAGGTAATGACGCAGCGCCGCCGGCAGCAGATACACCGCCGCGGATTCGTGCGCGGCGATGTTCAAAGTGCCGGCGGACAGGTGCTTGAGCGATCCGAGCATCCGCATCGCGTCGTCTCGCGCGCGTACCATGCGGCGCGCGTACTCGACGAGCGCCTTGCCCGCCTCGGTGAGCGAGACCTCGTGCAGGTCGCGCGCGAACAGCGGCATGCCGAGCTCGTCTTCGAGCTTCTTGATGCTCTGGCTGATGGCCGGCTGCGTGCGCCCGACGCGTTCCGCCGCGCGCGTGAAGGTGCCTTCTTCGGCGACGGCGAGGAAGTGTTCGAGCTGCAGCAGATCCATCAGGGTGTCATCCTATTTGTGTTTGATGAACGTTCCGTTCTGGAGCTCCGAATACGCCTGTTGAAGCTCCGCGCGCGTATTCATCACGATCGGCCCGTACCACGCGACCGGCTCTTCGAGCGGACGCCCGGAAACGAGCAGGAAGCGGATGCCCTCGTCGCCCGCGGTCACGGTGATCTCATCACCGCTGTCGAACAGCACGAGCGATCGATTGCCGAGCATCGACGGCATCGCATCGTCCGAGACGCCGACCAGCTCGGTTTGCACCGGCAGCGGCTTCGACGAATCGCGGAACGTGCCCGATCCGGCGAACACGTAGGCAAAGGCGTGACGCGACGCTTCGACGGGAATGCGCTTCGTCTTGTTGGGCGGCACCGAGATATCGAGATACCGCGGATCCGCCGCGATGCCTTCCACCGGCCCGCGCTTACCCCAGAAATCGCCAACGATGATCCGCGCCCGCGTCCCATCGTCATCCGTGACTTCGGGGATGTCCTTCCCGAGCACGTCCTGGTAACGCGGGTTCGTCATCTTCAGCGACTTGGGCAGATTCGCCCACAACTGAAAGCCGTGCATGCGGCCATTCGGATCACCCTTCGGCATTTCCTGGTGAAGGATGCCGCTGCCGGCCGTCATCCACTGCACGTCGCCTGCGCCCAGCGAGCCGCGATTGCCGAGGCTGTCGCCGTGATCGACGGTGCCGGCGAGTACATAGGTGATCGTTTCGATGCCGCGATGCGGGTGCCACGGAAAGCCCGCGAGAAAATCGGCGGGATTGTCGTTGCGAAAATCGTCGAACAGGAGGAACGGATCGAATTCGCCGGTATCGCCGAACCCGAATCCGCGATGCAGCTTGACGCCGGCGCCTTCCATGGTCGGCGTGGCTTCGACAACGCTCTTAACAGGTCTTAAAGACATGGCAGATCTCAGATCTCAGAAGTGAGAAGTATAGGCGTGCCTCCCCGCAGATTGTCGTAATTTGTCTATCGAGGCAGGCGGGCCGTCCATTCGGACGGGACGTCCACAAACGTGGCGTCTAAGTCTTTGATGGCGCCAACCCCCAGGAGTTTCATCGTACGGATGACGTCGGCCCTGAGGATATTGATGGCCTTGGCCACACCGTCGTGCCCGCCGGCGCCAAGTCCATAGGCGTAGGCCCGGCCGATCAGCACCGCGCGCGCGCCCATGCACAGCGCCTTGACGATGTCGCTGCCGCGGCGGATGCCGCCGTCGAGCAGGATCTCGGTCTTGCCGTGGACGGCTTGCACGACCTCGGGCAGCACGCGAATCGTCGGCGCGACGCCGTCGAGCTGCCGAGCGCCGTGATTCGACACGACGATGGCCGCGGCGCCATGGTCGACGGCCTGCCGCGCATCGTCAGCGGTGTGCACGCCTTTGGCGACGATCGGTCCACCCCACGCATCGCGGATCCACTTGAAGTCGTCCCACGAGGTCATCGACGCCTCGAGCGCGGCGCCGACATCGGCATAACCCATCGCCTCGCCGTTGATGACGATGTTCGGAAAGCTCATGAGGCCGCCGTCGCCGAAGTACGAATACAGCCAGACTGGCTTGGCGATCATCTGTCCGAGGTAGGGAACCGTGGAGAGATTGCGCGCCAGCAGTTCCTTGACGCCGTTGCGAGCATCGCGCTCGCGCATGCCGGCGACCGGCGTGTCGATGGTGACGACGAGAGCCTTGTAGCCGGCGGCTTTCGCGCGCGCGATGGCGCCCATCGCCACGTCGCGGCCGCCAACGAGATAAAGCTGGTACCAGGCGTTGCCGCTCGTCGCCTGCTTGACGTCCTCCATCTTGCAGCCGGAGAGCGTGGACAATGTGTAGATCGTGCCGGCTTCACCGGCCGCGGCGGCGGCTTCTTGCTCGCCACGCGGATAGAACATGCGGCTGCTGCCGACGGGCGCGAGGATGAAAGGCACGTCGATGTTGAGGCCGAGCACGGTCGTGGAAAGATCGCAGGTCTTCGTCGCCACCGCTGATCGCGGGCGGAGCATCACGTCCGTGAAGGCGCGCATGTTTTCTTTGAGCGTCCACTCGCGCTCGGCGCCGCCATCGATGTAATCGAACACCATCCGCGGCAGGCGGCGTTCCGCCATGCGGCGCAGATCGGCAATAGTGACGGCGCGAGCGACGGAAGTCACGTGCGCGGAATTGTATTGGAAAACGCGATCAACGTCTGCTCGATCACGTTGACCGCCTTCCAATACTCCTCGATCGGCAGATGTTCATTCGGCGTGTGATCGAGAGCGCTGTCTCCAGGACCGTACGCAACAATCGGGCACTGCCACTGTGGCCCGACGACGTTCATATCGCTGGTGCCGCTCTTCAGCACGAAGCCGAGTTTCTCCGACGGCTCGATCGAGCGCAGTCCCGCCAGGAAGCTTCGGACGAGCGGGTTGTTGCGATCGCCGCGCCATGCCCGTTCGTAGCCGCGAAATTTCAAATTGAAGGTCGTAATCTCGCTGAAGCCAGACACCGCCTGTCGCAGCTCGGTCATGAACGCCTCGGCGTCGAAGCCAACCGGGATTCGCCACGCAAACTGCGCGTCGACCGTGTCGTGCATCTGATCGTTGGTCGACGTGATGAAGCGGCGAAGGCTCGGGCTCAACTGATCGAAGACCTTGTCCTTGCCGTCGTTGGCTCGATCGGCGTGGGCGGTGACCCAGTTCCAGAAATCGACGACGACCGACGCCACGCTGGCGTCGGGCCCGGCGGTGTGAGCCATCGGCTGATCGGCGGTGAAGTCCATCAGCAGCCGGCCCTTGTAGCCGAGCGTGACGCGATTCCAGTGGCTCGGCTCGCCGATGATGCACGCGGTTGGAATCGGTTCGCTTTTGCCGTTGAAGCGTGACGCGATGAAGCGCGCGCCTTTGCTGGTCGCGGCTTCTTCCTCCACCGCGCCCACGACGACAACATGGAGGCCCGCCGCTTTCGCCGCCGCCGAACCGAAGCGAGCGGCGCCGGCAACGAATGTCGCGAGCGGACCCTTCGCATCCACGCTGCCGCGTCCGTAGAGCGCGTCGTCTTCGATGCGAACGGGGATGTTGCCGGGAACGGTATCGATATGCCCGAGCAGCACGATCGTGCGCGCGGCTTTCGGATCGCCAAGCTCGCCGACGGCATTGCCGGCATCGTCCACGAACGCGCGATCGAAACCGCTGCCGCGCATCTGTGCCGCCAGCCATGCGGTCGCGACCGACTCCTGTCGCGAGAGCGACGGAATCTCGACCAGTCCGCGGACCAGGTCGGTGGCGGCCTCGCGATCCATCAGGCGTTCAGCTCCTTGATTGCCTTTGCGATCGCCTGCACGCCGATGTCGATCTCCTTCTCGCTGATCACGAGCGGCGGCAGCAGGCGAAGCACCGTCGGCCCCGCCGGCAGCGCGATCACCCCGTGATTCATCATCAGGCTCTTGAGCACCGGCGCGACCTTGGTGCGCAGCTCCACGGCGATCATCAAGCCGAGGCCGCGAATGTCGCGGACCATCGCCACGCCCTCGAGAGCGCCGCGCAGCTGGTTCCGCATGTTCGCGCCGAGGATGCCGCTGCGTTTGATCAAGCCCTCGTCCTTGTAAGCTTCGATCGCCGCAAGACCCGCCGCGCACGCGAGCGGCGAGCCGCCGAAGGTGCTGCCGTGCGCGCCTGGTGTCAGCACTTCGCGAATCGCCTTGGTGTACGCGAACGCGCCCATCGGAAAGCCGCCGCCGAGGCCTTTCGCCAGGCACATGATGTCGGGCTCGATGCCGGCGTGCTCGATCGCGAACCACTTGCCGGTGCGGCCGAAGCCGGTCTGAATCTCGTCGACAATCAGCACGGCGCCGCGCTCCCGGCACACCTTCTGCGCCATCTTCATGAAATCCGGCGTGCCGAGATTGACGCCGCTCTCACCCTGCACGACCTCGAGCACGACCGCCGCGGTCTGATCGGTGACCGATTTGTCGAGCGCCGCTGCGTCGTTGAACTGCACGTGCGTCGTCTCGAACAACGGACCGAAGCCTTCGCGATACTTCGGCTCCCACGTCACCGACAACGCACCCATCGTCCGGCCATGAAAACCCTTGGTGGTCGCGACGAATGCCGATCGCTTGGTGAACAGTCGCGCGAACTTGAGCGCGCCGTCCATCGCTTCGGCGCCGCTGTTGGCCAGGAACACGTGGGGCAGGTACTTCGGCAGCACGTCGACGAGCGCCTTCGCGAACTCCGCGCGCTTGTCGTTGTAGAGATAGGACGGGCAGAGCGTCAGCGTTTCGGCCTGCGCCTGGATCGCCGCCGTGACGCCGGGATGGCAGTGGCCGAGCATCGCCACGCCCTGCGCGGCGCCGAGATCGAGATACTTGTTCCCTGACTCATCGAAGACCCAGCAGCCTTCGCCGCGCGTGATGACGATGTCGCCGCGCCGGGCTGTTGTGCCGCCGAGAATCTTCTCTTCAACCTGCGCGTATTTCATTCTGCGCTTTCTGTGCCTTCTGTGGCCTTAGCCAATCTGCGTTCCTGATCCTGCGAGCGCGCGCGTGATCGGATGCTCGACGCGGCCGTCAGCAAAGATCACTCTGCCGACGCCTGCATCGATCGCTTCCACGGCGCCCATGACTTTCTTCTTCATTCGCCCTTCGGCGAATTCCATAAACTTGTTGGCCTGATCCTTAGGAATCCGCGAGATCAACGTGGATTCGTCAGGGAAGTTCTTCAGGAGGCCGATTTGATCGGTGAGAATCACCAGCGCTTCGGCGTTGAACGCTCCGGCAACCATGGCGGCCGCGCGATCGCCATCGACGTTGATGGCTTCGCCTGCCGTTGAAGATCCCGGAGGTGTGAGAACGGGGAAGTAGCCGGCGCCGATCAACAGCTTCAGGAGCTCCACGTTCACGCGTTCAACGGTGCCGGTCCAATCGTCGCGCAACACCATCCGTCGTCCATCGACGCGGATGCGCAGCGTGTCCTTGCGCGTGCCTTCGAAGATGCGGCCATCGAGGCCCGACAGACCAACGGCATTCACGCCCGCGGTCTGGAGCTTTTCGACCCACATCTTGTTCAACTGGCCGCAATAAACCATCTCGAAGATCTCGAGCGTGCGGCGATCGGTGCGGCGGCTGACGTGCCCGGTCTCGCTCGTCACGAACTGCGCGGGATGGCCGAGCGCTTCGGCGACGGCATTCGTCGTCTGCGCGCCGCCGTGGACGAGCAACAACTCGCGCCCCTTCGAGCGCAGCGCGACGATGTCAGAGACAACGGCGTCGATATTGAGGGACGTCCCTCCGCCCACTTTGACGACGATCATAAGAAAGCTAAATCGGATGGAGGCCAGGAAATTCGAGGCCGAGCGTTTCATCCCAGCCCATCATCACGTTCGCGCACTGCAGCGCCGTTCCGGCCGCGCCTTTCATCAGATTATCGATCGCGCACAGGCACACGACGCGGTTCGTTTTCGGATCGAATTCAAATCCGACGTCAGCATAGTTGCTGCCGGACAGAATCTTCGGCTCGGGATAGCGATAGAGCCCGGTCTTTTCCTTCACGATGCGGACGAACGGCTCGGTGTTGTAGGCCTCGCGGAACGCCTTCCACACGTCCTTCTCCTGCGTGCCCGGTTTGACGAACACGTGAGCGGTGGCGAGGACGCCGCGAACGTTGTCCACGGCGGTCGCGCTCATGTGCACGTCCGTCACGATATTCTTCAACTTCAGTGCCTGGAGCACTTCAGCGGTGTGGCGATGGCCCGTTGGCGCGAAACTGCGCATCACGCCGGCGCGCTCCGGATGGTGTGTCGAGTCCGCGGACGCCGCGCCGCCTTCGCTGCTGCCGACCTTCACTTCGCAGATCACGCCGCGTGCGACGTCGATCAGTCCAGCGGCCGCGAGCGGCCAGATGGCGAGCGTGGTGGCGGTGGCGTTGCAGCCGACGCCGCTCACGTACTTCGCGCCTTTCAGCTCGGCGCGATGCAGCTCCGGCAATCCGTATACGAACTTCGTCAGCCACGCCGGATTCGAGTGCGGCTTCCCGTACCACGTGTCGTATCCCGACGCATCGCGCAACCGGAAGTCGGCGCTCAGATCGACGATGCGATCCGCGAGCGAGGCGAGCTGATCGATCCTGCCCATCGCGCTGCCATGCGGCAGTCCGAGAAACAACAGGTCGCACTTCTCGATCGCCTCCGAGCGCACGAACTTCAGCTGCGTGCGCCCTGAGCCTGTCGAAGGGCGCAGATTCGGATGTGTGAAGTGGACGAACTGCCCGTCGAGGCGCTCGCTGGTGACCTGCTTCACCTCGAGCTCGGGGTGCGCCAATGCGAGGCGGAGCAGTTCACCCCCGGTATACCCGGAGGCACCGATGATGGAAACGGAGAGCATTACGCTGAAGCGCCTTCAGCGAGAGAGATCGACGCCAGGTGCGGTTGATCTTCCTTCCATCCGTTCGCCGCGTTCCATCCGCGCTTCGCGACATCGAGGCAGAAGTCGACCATCCGATCGGGAATGTTCACGTTCGTCGGCGCGATGCTGTTCCTGAACTCCATCGTGTAGTTGACTTCGTTTACCAGCAGCCCGCGATCCGGATCCTCGAACAGGTCGAGCGCCACCACGCCGCCGCCGCACGCCTTGGCGGCGCGGGTGCAGATGTCGGCAAGCTCCGGCGTGACGGGGCAGTTGCTCGACGAGCCGCCGCGCGCGGTGTTGGTGATCCAGTTCGGCGAGGTGCGGTAGATCGCGCAGATCGTCTCGGCGCCGACCTGGAACGCGCGGATGTCGCGGCCCGGCTTCTTCACGTATTCCTGGATGTAGAAGATGCTGTGGTGATAGCTGCCGAGCGTTTCCTTGTGCTCGAGAATCGCTTCGGCGGCATCGCGATCGTTGACCTTGCTCAACAAGCGTCCCCACGATCCCACCGTCGGCTTCAGCACCGCGGGATAGCCGAGCGTTTCGATCGCCTCGAGCGCGCTCTCGGGCGTGTAGGCGACGAGCGCTTTGGGCTGCGGCACGCCGGCCGCCGCGAGCGCGCTGGTGGTCATCAGCTTGTTGCCGCAAATGTCCGCGCACAGCGCCGTGTTCACCGTCTTCACGCCTTGATCGTTCAGGATCTTCAGGCTGTAGAGGGCGCGGCTGTGATTGATGCAGCGCTCGACGATGACGTCGTAGTGCTTGTAGGGATGATTGTGAACGTCGGTGATGTCGAAAATCAGCTTCTGATCGTCGAGCAGATCGAGCGACACGCCGCGCTTTTCGAACGCCTCGAAGAGGAGTTTCTCCTCGACGCGGACGCGGCTGTAGAGGACACCGACGCGCACCTGGCTATTCACCCCAGTCTTCCTCTTCCTGGGGAGCCAGGGCCAGCGTGATCGGCTCGAGCGACGTGATCTCGAGCTCCGCGCCACAGCCGGGGCACTGGGTTATCTCGTTTTGCATCACCTTGTTAAGGGTGACATCGGCAAAGCATTCGGGGCATTGCGCCTGCCCCGAGGCGGTCTGGACGGCCATTTCCAACTCCTAATGCGACAGCAAACCAGAGATTTTACAACGACGAGCTAACGGGAACCGCAGTTTTGCCGATACGATTGGCAGGAACACCCCTCCCCAGGAAGATTTCCCGATTTAGCCATGAAGACCAAGATTGTTTTGCGGATTGCTCTGCTCGGTGTGCTCGCTCTCGTTGTGTTCGTCTGGTATCAGCGCGGAGCCCCAAACCCACTGGCATCGCGGCAATTGGGCGCCGCTGCCGCCGGCCTCGACACCGACTACAAGACCGAATATGCCTGGGCGAACCGTGAGGTCGCGGCCGACATCAGCGAGATGGCCCGCTACGGTAGACCCAAGAGCGACGCTCCCGCAGTCGACGAGGCCATGGCGCTATGGCATCCAGAGTTGCTCGTGCCCTATGCCACCGCGCAGATCGGTGCGCCCGCTGAAACGAGCGCCAATGAAAACGATCCGGTCGATCAGCACGACAAGCTGCTGACGATGTCCGTGGATGAAATTCTGAAGTCCAGCGTCACGGTGTCGTCTGCGCTCGAGCGCAACATGAAGAACCCGCGTGCGCACGAGGCGGCGGCGTTGACGCTGGCCGCGTTCGCGATGCGCGAGGCCGCCGAAGGCCTGTCGGACACGCGCTGGGCGCTCAATCGCATGACCGCGCACCTCGCGATGGCGCAGGCGCTGCGCAACGGCCAGCCCGCGAGCGTCGACGGCCAACTTGCCGCCGTGGCATTACTCGCGCTCACCGATCGCCAGAAGACGGCGATGGCGGCGCTCGACGCCTTCACGGCTTCTACGCCCGAAGCCGCCGCGTGGCAGCGCGCCCTTCGAATGCGCGTGACCCAGGATTGGAAAATGCTGGCCGAGCCCGCGAAGGCCACCCGGCTCGAGAAGCTCGAACACTTCCGCGCGCGCCGCGCCACGCTGTGCTGTCTCCGCGCCACCCAGGACCTGAACGAGATCGGCGAGCCGGTCGTTGCAGACTTCGGCCGCATCGCGGCAAGCAAGTCGCTCACGGTTGGCGACGGCAACAACTTCGTTGACGATGGGCTCGCGGCCGAGATCGGCGAGCTCGCCTATGTCTATCGCCTGATGCATCAGCGCGAGCTGCCGGACGAATTGCCGGCCGACATCGTCAACGCGCGCGCCGGGCGGCTGCTTGCCGACGGCGATCCGAAGGTGATTCCGTGGGGCGCGTGGGCGGAATTCGGCAACCGCCACCTCGGGATGTGGGCGGTGAAGATCGATCAGCACTATCGCATGATGCTGGGCGCCGCGGGCAGCGCGGATCAATACAAGCGCGCGCTCGACAAGCAGTTCGGCCACTTCACGATGTATCCAGTAGCGTCGACCGGACGGACCAAGGGCCAGACCGGCTCCGAGGCCGACCTGAGCCAGATCGACAAGGCGATCGACGTGGCGATCAGGGCGCCGGAACTCATCACCTACGACTATTGGAACTTCATCGAGAACGGATCGAATTACGAGCCGGTGAAGCGCGGCATGCCGAAACGCAAGACCTGGTTTGCGCCGCCCTCGGCCGACGTGCCGTACGACATTGCGTTGCGCGCGGCAGGCACCATCGGCGGCTTGAAGCCGCCTGCTCTCGAGGCGCTCATGGAAGAGGCGCGCCACAATATCGGGCTGCTGTCCCGCGTTGCGCAGCGCCACAAGACGAACGAGGCGTTGATGGCGAAGGTCCGCGAGCTGGTCGGACCGCGCGTGGCCTACGACATGTGGTCGATCGATTCGGCGATCAACGGCGCGCGCGACGCCGACGATCGCATCGCGCTTCGCCGGCAGGCCTGCGAGCTGTCGGTGAACCAGTGCCTCGAGCTGGCGCGGGAACTGACGACGAAGGACGAAGCCGCCGCCGCGGCCGAATACGAAAAGGCGTTCCGCGATCCCTCCCTCGATGCGGTGAGGTTGACGTACGCCAGCGGATGGCTGGTGCAGTACTACGAGCGCAACAATCAGCCGGCCAAGGCACTCGAGCTCGCCGAACGCTCGGCCTCGGTCGGATCGGGTCCCGGCATGCTGACGCTGGCGCGGCTGCACGAACGGCGATCGGAGATCGACGAGGCCGACGAGTTATACAGCGATAACGCGGATCGCTATCAGCACAAGGCGCCGCTCGCGGCGTTCCTGTATCGACAGGCCGTGGTGGCGAAGAAGCCGGCATACGTGGATCGCTGGAAAGCGATCGAACGAGAGTTGTTCCCGCGCGGCGGCCTTCAGCCGATGGCCACCGAGATGAAGACCCAGCCGCCCAACGGCGGCTTCGTCGAAAAGGACAGCCGCCGGTCGAGAGATGCCGGCCTGCGGGCCGGCGACATCATTGTCGGTGTCGACGGTTGGAAGATCGAAGACGATGACCAGTTCGATGCTGTGCTGTGGTTCAAGCCGGAAGCGAAGACTTACCAGTTCACCGCGTGGCGTGGCCAGCTGTTCACGGTTGAACTCTCTCAGAATCACGGAATGACCGTGAAGACGCATCCGCTGAAGGGCTGGATCGAATGATTCGCAAGCTCGTCTTCACGATTCTCCTGTGCGGCCTGCCGGCACTGAGTGCCGCGCAGATGTTGAAACTTGGCGCGCCGGCGGCCGAGCTCGAAACGCCTTACAAGACCGAGCACGCGTGGGCGCTCGGCGAAATCGTCGCCGACATCAACGAGATGGCGCGCTACCCCACCCCACCACGCAAAGTCCGCGTGGCGGGGGCCCCGGGGGCCAGCAAGCAGGCACCCGCGCCGCCGTTCACGGACACGATTGTGCCGTGGCATCCTGAATTGCTCAGCGCGTACGCCGCGACCCAGTTTGCCGGCGGCGCAGCGCAGCTGATCGAGAACGAGCCCGCCGATCAACACCCGGCGCTGCTGATGCTCTCCGCGGACGACATCCTGAAGGCGAATGCCGTCGTGTCCGCGTCGCTGAAGCGCGAGATGCGCAATCCACGTGCGCACGAATCCGCCGCGCTGGTGGTTGGCGCATTTGCGCTGCGCGAATCCGCCGGCGGATTGTCGGATACGCGATGGGCCCTCAATCGCATGACGGCGCACCTCGCCATCGCGCAAGCGCTGCGCGACGGCCAGTCGCCGGCGAGCATCGACGGGCAGCTCGCGACCGTGACGTTGCTGACGCTGTCAAACCGCGAGAGCACGGCGCTTCGCGCGCTTGATGCGATCGACGTGAAGACCACTGGTGCGCTGGCGTGGCAACGCGCGCTGCGGATGCGCATCACCGAGGATTGGCGGCTGCTGGCGCTGCCGGCCGCGGCGACCCGCATCGAGAAGCTGACCTACTTCCGCGCGCGGCGGCACACCTTGCGCGGCATTCGCGCCGGGCAGGAGCTCACCGACCTGCGCGAGCCGACCGCCGTGGAGTTCGCGCGCCTCGTGCAGAGCCGTCCGTTCGGCGTCGAAGACGGACAGCAGTTCGTCCTTGATGGACTGGCCGCCGAGATGGGCGAGCTGGCGTTTGTCTACAAGCAGCTCCGCCAGCGCGATCTGCCGAAGGACCTGCCGGCGATCATCATCAACGTGCGCGCCGGCCGGCTGCTGAGCGGCGGTGAACCACAGGTGATTCCGTGGGGCGCCTGGGCCGAGTTCGGGCAACGCCACATCGGACAATCGATCGACAAGATCGATCGCCTGCATCGCCACTTGCTTGCCACTCCTGAGCGCGGCGATGAGCTGAAGGCCGCGCTCGATGCGTTGCTGTCGCACCTGACGTTGTATCCCGTGGCGTCAGTGGCGCGAACCAAAGGCCAAAAGGGCACCGAGGCGGATCTGCGCTACATCAACCAGGCCGTCGACGTGGCGGTGCGGTCGCCCGAGCTCGTCACGCTCGACTACTGGAAGTTCATCCAGCAAGGCGTCAACTACGAGCCGGTGAAGCGCGGCATGCCGCAGATGCGAACGTGGTTCGGGCCGCTGTCCGCGGACATGCCGTACGATGCCGCGATGCGTGCGGAATCGCTGATCGGATACCTGAAGCCGCCCGCGATCGACGCGCTGATCGACGAAGCGCCGCACGACATCGGCATGCTGTCGCGCATCGCGCAGCGCTACGGCCGCCTGCGACCCGTGATGGACAAGATCCGCACCGTCGTCGAGCCGCGCATCGACTTCGACATGTGGGTGATCGACTGGGCGATCAACACCGCGCGGGACTGGGACGATCGCCTGGCGCTGCGCCGCAAGGCCTGCGCGCTGGCGATTGGCCAGTGCATCGCGCTCGCCAGCGATCTGACCGAGGTCGACGAAGCGGCGGCGGTGGTCGAGTACGAAAAGTTGTTCCGCAATCCCGCGCTCGATCAGATTTCGATGGCCAATGCGAGCGGCTGGCTGGTCGAATACTACGAACGCACCGGGCAGCTGGTGAAGGCGATGGATCTCGCGCAGCGCTCGGCCGCGGTCTACTCGGGCCGCGGCCTGGCGACGCTGGCGCACCTGCTCGAGCGCCGCGCGCGCATCGCGGAGGCCGAAGAAGTCTTCATGGCCATGTCGTCGCGATATCCGGACCTTTTGTCGACACTCGCGGGATTCCTCTATCGCCAGGCCGTGACCGGAAAGAACGCGGCGTACATGGCGCGGTGGAAGTCGATCGAAAAGGCATTGTTCCCGAACGGTCTGCAGCCGATGGCGACCGTGATGACGACCAAGCCCGAGAACGGCGTCTTCGTCGAGGAAGACAGCGCCTCATCGCGCCGGGTCCGCTTGCAAGCCGGCGACATCATCGTCGGTGTCGACGGTTGGAAAGTCGAGAACAAGCAGCAATACGACGCCGCGATCGCGCTGCTGCCGCCGCACGCGAAGCACAAGCTCACCGCGTGGCGCGGCATTCTGTTTACAGTCGATCTTTACGCGAATAACGGGATGACGTTGAAGACGCACCCGCTCAAGGGCTGGATCGAATAAGCCGTAGTGTAGAGGCGGGACTTCAGTCCCGCCTGTCGTTCAGTCGTTGTGATGCAGCTCGTACTCGCGCTGCTCGCGCGCTTTTTCTGAGCCGGCCTTCTTGTCTCGCGCCTTCGCGGCCTTCATCGCCAGGCCGTGCGTCGACTCGGACTTGATCGCCGGCTTCGAGATCAGTTTCTCGAGCTCAACGCTCTTGCATTTCGGGCACGCCGGCGCCGGCGTGGTTTTCAACACGAGCGCCTCGAATTCCTTACCGCATTTCTTGCAGGCGTATTCGAAGATCGGCATTATTTCGCCCTTCCCTTGTAACCTTCAGCCAGTAACCGCACCTTGAAGGCGGAGCCGCGACCGACGATGTAGAGCGTTTTCTTGTCGGGGCCGGCGAACGCGATGTTCTGTCCCGCGAGCGACAGCGGAATCGTTCCGAGCAACTCGCCCTTCGGGCTGAACACGTGAACGCCGCCGGTTGAAACGACATACAAGCGGCCGCTGTTGTCGACGGCCAATCCGTCGGCGCCGCTGTTGAATCCGCCCGCTGCCGGTGTGGCGACGCTTGGATACTTCGCGAAGTTGCGGCGATTGCCCACCGTGCCGTCAGGCTTGATGTCGAACGCGAGCACGTACTCGCCGTTGGTGTTGTTGACGTACAGCGTCTTCTCGTCGGGACTCAATTGAATGCCGTTCGGCCGCTCGATGCCTTCGGCGATCCGGATCGACCTGCCGCCCGGCGGCACGTAGTAAACCGCGGGCGAGAGCGGCGGCGTTGGCGGCGGTTGACCCGGTGTGGCGTTCGGTCCCGGCTCGCTGAAATACACGCCGCCCTTCTTGTCGACGACGAGATCGTTCGGCCGTCCGTACGGCTTGCCCTCGTAGTTGTCGGTGAGCGTGGCCTCCTGGCCTTTCGGATAAATCACGCCGATCAACGTTTTGCCCGGCGTGGTCTGCACCGAAATCAGGCGGCCCTTGCTGTCGAATGCCAATCCGTTCGAGCCGTTGGTGTTTTCAAGAAAGGTCGAGGTTTGATTGTTCGCGTCGATGCGCGTGATGCGGTTCGCCTGCGTCTCGGTGAAGATCAGGCTGCCGTCGGGCATGCCGATCGGACCCTCGGTGCCGCTGAAGCCGCTCTTGATGACTTCGATCTTGGTGCCGGCGGCGATCACGCCGGGGATCGCCGTCGCCGTGGTTTCAGCCGCGAGGGGAGGCGTTTGCCCGCCACCTTGAGCGGTCAGGACGGCACCAGCAAGCACGACGAGCGCGGCAATAAGGGTCCTTCTCATAGCCCGACGATCTTACTCCGATCCCCGATCCCCGATCCCTGATCCCCGATCACGTGTAATATCTGCTGCTCTGGGGAGGCAATCGATGGGACGTGCAATTCGCGTGAGTTTGACCGTTGCCGGTGTGGTGGCGTTTGGAGTTTTGAGCGGCGGGATGCTCGCTCAGGGTGGCGGGCAAGGCGCCGCGGCGCAAGGACCGAACGCGCCTGATGCGGCGTGGCGGACAGCGACGCCGACGAACGATCTGCCGAATCCTTACAACACGATTGAAGGCTGGGCCAAGCTGCCGGCCGGCCGCGAATGGGGATCGACGAGCGCCGTCGACATCGACAAGGACGGCAAGTCGGTATGGGTTGGCGAACGGTGCGGCACGCGTCCGAATCCGCAGGGCGGCGCGCCCGTGTCGACCAACTCCTGCTGGGACGCGGCGGCGGGCAAGATGTCGGAATTCGATCCCGTCCTGAAGTTCGATTCGAGCGGCAAGCTGGTGAAGAGCTTCGGCGCGGGCATGATGGTGTTCCCGCACGGCATCCACGTCGATCGCGACGGCAACATCTGGATGACCGACGGCAACGACAACAAGCCGCGTCCTCGTCCCGGCCAGCCCGCCGGCACGCCGCTACCGGCGGCGCCCGAAAAGATCGTCGGCCACCAGGTCTTCAAGTTCAGCCCCGACGGCAAGCTGCTGCTGACGCTCGGCAAGGCGGGCGGCAATCCTCCGGGCGCCGATGCCGAGGATCCCGCATCGTTCTATCAGCCGAACGATGTGATCACCTATCCCAATGGCGACATCCTCGTGGCCGAGGGCCACGGCGGCGCCAACTCGCGCTTGATCCTGTTCGATAAGACCGGCAAGTTCATCAAGCAGTTCGGCAAGAAGGGCACCGGCCTCGATGGTGAATTCGATCAGCCGCACAGCCTCGCGTTCGACTCACGCGGGCGTCTGTGGGTGGCCGATCGCGCCAACAACCGCGTCCAGGTCCTGGATCCGCAAACGTTCAAGACGGTGCAAACGCTCTATCAGTTCAGCCGCAATAGCGGCATCTTCATCAAGGACGACATCGTCTACGCCGCCGACTCGGAATCCGGCTCGGTGAATCCGATGCACGGCGCGTGGAAGCGCGGCATTCGCATCGGCAGCGCGAGGGACGGCAAGGTGACGGCGTTCATTCCTGATCCGAGCGGTGAGGGCGTGACGTTCGCGATGGTCGACGGGAAGCCCGTGCTGAAGAAGGCCGACGGCAGCAACGGACCGGGCGGCACGCTCGCGGCGGAAGGTGTTGCGGTCGACAAGGACGGCATCATCTACGGCGCCGAAGTGGGACCGCACAAGCTGCAGCGATACGTTAAGAAGTAGCGCGTCGAATCACACACGTCGTGGTGGCGAAGGCATAGATCCTGCCTTCGCCATCGACGATCTTTCCTTCAGCGACCGCCGTCGTTCGCGTGGCGGTGACCACCGTTCCAATGCCTTGCACCAACCCTGTTTCGTGCGTCAACGCGCGCATGAAGTTGATCTTGAATTCGAGCGTTGTGTAGAGGTCCCCGGGATCGAGCGTGCTGTGCACGGCGCAGCCCATCGCCGAATCGAGCAGCGTGGCGCCGTAGCCGCCGTGCACGGTGCCGAGCGGGTTGTAGTGAAATTCCTGCGGCGTGCCGGTGAACACCGCGCGGCCCTTTTCCACTTCGGTCAGCCGGATGTCCATCAGCATGGCGATCGGAGGAGGCGGAAACTCGCCGGCGATCGCGCGTTGCAGCAGCTCGAGCCCCGCCATGCCCTCACCGCGATGACGGAACGGGATGGGCTCTTCCCACTCGAAGGTGCGTTGTCTGATCACCCTCTAGTTCTACTTGATCTCGATCGACCAGCCCACGCCGATTTTCAGTTGCGGCACGAAATTGCCGCCGCCGACCCGGAAATCGGCGAAGAAGCCGTTGTCTTTCTGAAACCCAAACAGATAGCTGCCGCCCGCATGCAGCTCGTACGGCGCATCTTCGAATTCGCCGGTGTACTTCGCGATCGTGATCACCGGACCGCCGCCCTGGATCAACGACCATCCGCTGGTCCCCAGCGGGAACTTCACAATCAGATCGATGTTGATGTTGCCGAGGCGAAGTCCGTCGCCGAATCCGCCGTCGATGCCCGGGCGAATCTTGAAGCGGCCGCCGAGATCCGGCGACGCCCACGACACGCCCGCGTAAACCTGCTCGGGATCGATCGAGCCGCCGCCGGTGAAGTTAATAGAGGACTGTGCCGATGCCATGGTCGAACCGAGAGCCATGAAACCCGCGAAAACAACAGCGATCAGCGCGAACCGATGTCCACTCCTGGTGACCATGCATACCTCTCCGTTGCGACCTCTACAAGTTTCAGGCCATCGACTTTTCGATCAGATCGGCGGCGGTCTCGGGACCGTTGTCACCTTGCATTCGCGCGCGCATTGCCATCGCCGCCTGCTTCATTCGCGGATCGCCAATCACCTCGGTGATTCGCGAGGCGAGCTTCTTCGCGTTCCATTCGGTGCGCCGTAACTTTTTCGGCGCCGCGCCCAGCCGTTGCAGTTCGGCCGACCACGCGAACTGATCGGACACGTGTGGCACCGGGACCGACGGCGCGCCCGCGCGAAGCGTCGAGTGCGTCGTGCCCGCGCCGCAATGATGGACGATGGCCGCGCAGCGAGGGAAGACCAGTTTGTGCGGCGTGCGCCGCACATACAGGACGCGCTCGGTCGATGGACGACCTGCCCCGAGCGAAGTCGAGGGGTCCATTTCCGTCTGGAGAATGGCGCGGCAACCGGCGAGGCGCGCGGCGTCCTCGAACGTCTTCACGGTTTCTGCGAGGTGCCGTCCTTCCGTCGGCATCAAGCTGCCGAATCCCATGAACACCGGCGCGGGTCCGCTCGCGAGAAACTGCTCGACCTCGGGCGACACTGCCTCGTGCTCGTGCGACGGCAGCTCGAGAAATCCACACAGCTGCTGCCACGGCGGCCAGTCGGCGGGCCGCGGATCGAGAAACGCCGGGCTCGAGGCCAGCAGGTTCAGCCGATGCGACGGCCACCCATCGCGCATCAGATCGGCGAACGCCGGCAGGCCGACGCGCTTCCTGAATCGATTCACGTCTTTCAGCAGCGTGCGATTGATCGCGAATGCCGCAAGCTTCCACTCGAGCACGTTGCCCCATTCGCCCAGTTTCGGCGTCTCCGGCGGATGCACGAACCGCGACGGCGTCAGCATGTGCGCGAACGTGACGGTGATCTGCGGCGTGCCGGTCTTGTCGGCGGCGGCCCGCGCGGGATGCAGGATGAAATGCTGAATGACGAGATCGGAGCGCCGCGCGAGCTCGAGGCCCGCTTCGTACGCGGGCTCGGCGATCGGCTCGAGCAGCGCCTTGCTGATGATCAGTCCCTGCTGCAGCTGATTGCGCGTGTTGATCACCTCCAGACCGATCTCGAAGACGCGCTCGGGATCGGCCACGACGGGTGAGGCAACCGCGCGGGCGGTGAAGCCGAGCGAGGCGGCGACGTCCTCGTAGCGCCGCTCGCCGATCTCGGTGTAGAGCATCTCCACCTGGTGGCCGCGGCGGGTGAGTGCGGCGCCAAGCGCGACGAACGGACGGATGTCGCCCTCGCTGCCCCAGGTCTGTATGCCGATGCGCACGCTCCTCTACAATAAGGGAGTTCTGCCGTCCGACGCCTACGCCGCACTCCGTCATCCCTTTGTTCGATCGTTTGCGATCGGCCGCTTCGCCGCGATTGCCGGCTGGCAGATGATCAACGTCGCGGTCGGCTGGCAGCTCTACGAGCGCACCGGCGATGCGTGGGCGCTCGGCCTGGTCGGCGTCGCGGAGCTGACGCCGGTGCTGTTCCTGATGGTGGTGGCGGGCAACGCCGCCGATCGCTATCCGCGCCGCAACATCGGCATCTTCGCGCACACCGTGCTCACGTTCGCCGCGTCGGGACTGGCGCTGCTGTCGTGGCTCAACGGCCCGACGTGGGCGATCTACTCGCTGCTGTTCATGGTGGGAACCGCGCGCGCCTTCGCGTCGCCGTCGGTGAATACCATCCTGCCGCAGCTGCTCGCGCCGGCGGAGTTCGCCAATGCCAACGCGTGGCTGTCGTCCACGTTCCAGCTCGCCGCGATCACGGGTCCGGCGGCCGGCGGGATGCTGATTGCCGCTACCGGCGCAGCGACGCTGCCGTTTGCCGTGGCCGCGATCGGACAGCTGATCTTCATCGTGATGTTGCGGACCATGCCGGTGCGCGTGTCCGCCTCCGCTCGCACTGATTCAAGCGAGCTGCGGCGCGACCGCGCCGAAGCGGCCTTCGGCCGCGAAGGCGGGCCGCCGCCATCGTCGTCTCGTCGAAGCACCAGTGAGATCTTCGCGGGCTTCCGCTTCGTGCGACAGAATCCGCTCTTCCTCTCTGCGATCACGCTCGATCTGTTCGCGGTGTTGTTCGGCGGCGCCGTGGCGCTGCTGCCGATCTATGCGAAAGACATCCTGCAGGTTGGCCCGGCCGGCCTGGGCTACCTGCGAGCGGCGCCCGGCATCGGCGCGCTGAGCATGGCGCTGATCACGACGCGGCTCAGGCCGTGGAAGCGGCCGGGGCTCGTGCTGTTGTGGGTGGTTGCCGGCTTCGGCCTCGCGACCATCGGATTCGGACTGTCGCGATCGTTCGCGTTGTCGCTGTTCTGCCTGTTCCTGACCGGCGTCTTCGACAACATCAGCGTCGTGATCAGGCTGACGCTGGAGCAGACGATCACGCCCGATCACCTGCGCGGCCGCGTCTCGGCGATCAACTACGTGTTCATCGGCTTCTCGAACGAATTCGGCGCGTTCGAGAGCGGCGCCACCGCGGCGCTGTTCGGCCCGACGCTGTCGGTGATCGGCGGGGGATTCGCGACGTTGATGGTGGTATTACTGGTCCGCGCCGTCTGGCCGCAGCTGGCGAGGATCGGCCCGCTCCATACCCTGACAGCGGCTGAAAGCCTGTCCGCCGTAGCCTTGGCGGAGGCGGAAAGATAGGATGGTGGGCGCATGAGCGTTGCGCGCACGATTCTCCTCAAGGTGTCGGACAACCAGTGGCTTCGCGCCAACGGCACCAGGGTGCCGTTCATCCGCCGCGCGGTGTCGAAGTTCATGCCCGGCGAGACCTTCGAGGAAATGGTCACCGCCGCGAAGGCCACCGCCGCGGAAGGCATCAAGGCCGTGTTCACGCGCCTGGGTGAGAACGTCAAGGATCTTGGGGAAGCCGGCGCGGTCGCGCAGCACTACGTCGAAGTCATCAATCGCATCAAGTCGGCCAGCCTCGACTGCGAGCCCTCCATCAAGCTGACGCAGCTTGGCCTCGACATCGATCGCGAGCTGGCGTACGGACATTTGCGGAGACTTGCGGAGGCCGCCCACGGGACCGGCAGCTACTTGTGGATCGACATGGAGCAGTCGCCGTACGTCGACGTCACCTTGACGATGACCAAGCGGCTGCGCGAGGAATTTCCTCGTGTCGGCGTGTGCCTGCAGGCCTACCTGTTCCGCACGCGCGAAGATCTCGAGGACATCACGTCGCGCGGCATCGGCGTCCGCCTGGTGAAAGGCGCGTATAACGAGCCGGCATCGGTCGCGTTTCCGAAGAAGAGCGATGTCGATGCGAACTACTACGCGCTCGCGCAGATCATGCTCGGCGCGGCCGCGCGTGCCGCGGGTTCGCGCGCCGTCTTCGGCACGCACGATCTGCAGTTGATTCAATCGGTTCGCGCCCACGCGCAATCGGCCGGCGGCGGCAAGCCCGTCGAACACGAGATCCACATGCTCTACGGCATTCAAAAGCCCGCGCAGTTGCGCCTGGCACAGGAAGGCGCGCAGGTGCGCGTGTTGATCGCCTACGGCGATTACTGGTTCCCGTGGTACATGCGCCGGCTCGCCGAGCGGCCGGCCAACGTGTGGTTTGTTGCCAAAAGCCTCTTCGGGTAAAGCTGCGATGACCGCGCTGTGGGGAGTGGCGGCGATCGCCGCGCTCCTCTGGCCGGGTCATCTCGACGGTCCGCTCGACGGTGCGCCGCTCGATCGCGTGACCGAGGCGATCCTCATCGGGCTCGTCACGCCCTTCCTGTGGTGGCTGCAGCTCGGTTATCTCCGCAGCCGCATCGTCCAGGCGTTGATCGTGCTGCTTGTACTCGCGAAGGCGGGCGCGATGCCGCTCGTTCACGACGGCTGGTGCGTGCAGTTCGACACGCCGCAGCCGCTCGTCGCCGGTGCGACGGGCCGCATCCACACCTGGGACGCGCGCGCCGACTGGCGATCGCCGGCGCCGCAATGCTCGGCGATCCTCACGCGTCCGTATCGCGAGTTCAAAGAGTTTCCGGCGTGGTTCTTCAACCTGCCGCCCATCGACAACAACCTGCCCGGGCCCGGCGATCGCCCGCCGTACGCGACGCTCGACATGACGGTCACCGGCTACCTGCATGCCGACGATCCGGGCGAGCTCATCATCGAGAGCGGCGAGACGATGAAGACGACGGTCGTCGTCGACGGCGGCGTTGTCGAGGCGTCCGGGCCGTCGCGTCATCAAGCGGCGCTCGATCGCGGACGGCACTTCATTCAGATCAAGTCGACGCTCACCGGCAACCGGTGGACGTTCGTGCCGCTGTGGAATGGATCGCCGATTGGCAGCACGGGATTCGCCGGAGCGACCACGGCGATTCCATCGAGCGCCGACTTGAGAATTCGCGGCTTGTTGTCGTTGCTGACGCAGCTGGTCGCCTTCTCGATCGTCATCGGCTGGATCGCCACGTTCTTCTGGTGCTGGCGCGATCCGGTGACGCTCGGATTTTCCATCGCGGCATCGCTTGTCGTCGGCTGGCTCGGCGCACCCAATCCCGATTTCGTGATGACGCCGTGGGCAGCATGGTCGATCACCGCGCTCGGCCTCGCGATTCTGCTGCGCGTGCCCTCGCCGCATCAGACATTGAAGGGCGCCTTCATGCTGATCGGCGTTCCGTGGCTGGTGTTCGTGACCGCGGTCCATGCGTCGCACATCGGGCGCTATTCGATGTACGCGGGCGGCGACGACATGTGGATGTTCCAGCGCTGGGCGTATCGCATCTACATGCAGGGCTACTGGCTGGAAGGTGGGACGCCGACGTTCTGGTTTCAACCTTTCTACCGCTGGATCGCCGGCGCGCTCCACATGGTGTTCGGCGACTCGAGCATGGGCGAGTTCTGGTGGGACGCGATCTGCGTGATGGTGTGGGCGTTGTTCGCGCACCAGATCGTGGCGGCCGCGTATGGATTTCGCTGGGGTCTTGCCGCCGCGGTGCTCTGCCTGACCGTGATCATGCAGGGCCCGGGGTGGCTGTTCATCGGCATTGGCCTCTCCGACATCGCGTCAGCGGGCTTCATTTACCTTGCGGCGCTCATCATCGTCTCCGCGCGCCTGCGCGGCACGGTTCCGATCGCGACCGCGGTTGGCGCCGGCATTCTCGCGGCGATTGGCTTTTACACGCGGCTCAATAATCTGCCGATGTCGTTCGCGTCCTCGGCGTTTGGCTTGTCGCTCGCGGTGACGTCGCGCCAGTGGTGGCAGCCGAAGCGGTGGTGGCCGCAGGTGTCGTGGAACTCGCTCTTCGGCGTTGCCGGCCTCGTCCTGATCGCGATGTTCCTGTTCACGTTGCGCACGTATCACTACACCGGCGTGTTCTCGATGCTGCATGGCACCACGTGGGGGAATCATGCGCTGTGGAGACCCGGCCAGCCGCTGTCGGAGACGGCGGCCGGAATGTTCAGCAGCCTGATGATGGTACTGACCTTCAACGATCCGCCGCGTTTCGCGATCTACGCGCTGCCGCTCTTGATCGGCGCGCTCGTGGCGGTGGCTGCGATGGCGAACCTCAAGCCGTTTCGCGATGTGCCGCTGGCGCTGGTGGCGTTTTTCCTGGTGGCGTGTTCGGGCGCGCTGGCCGCGAGGGGCGTGGCCTATGCCGGCCGGTTCTCGCTGCACCTGCTCGGCGCCGGCTGCGCGTTGACGGTCTGCGCGATCGCTAGCCTCGTATCTTCTCGATCTTCCGATCCCGCTCGTGAGTGATGCGTTCGACGTCGCGCCGGTAGTTCTCTTCGAGCGTGCGGCGTGACTCCGGATCGAGGTAGCCCTGCGTCTTCGACTTGAACAGGATCTCTTCCTGCGCCAGCTTCGCGCCGTAGGTCTTGCGCACGTCGGCGATTTCGTTCTTCTGATCCTCGGTCAGCGGCCGATCGCTCACGCCCTGCTCGGCATCCTGCTTTTTCAGCCGCTCCATCGCCAACTCGAGCGCGCTCTTCGGTGCTTCGTCCATGGTCTAATCATAAGAGATGATTTCAGAGGGAGAGATCTACAAGCAGATCGGCGAAGAGGGCTTCGCGCGGCTGGTGCGCGCGTTTTACGCGCAAGTGCCGGGCGACGACATCCTTGGCCCGATGTATCCGGCGGATGACCTGGCCGGCGCCGAAGAGCGGCTGCGGGAGTTCCTGGTCGGCCGCTTCGGCGGGCCGCAGCGATACATCGAGCAGCGCGGCCACCCACGGCTGCGGATGCGGCACATGCCGTTCAGGCTCGATCAACGCGCCCGCGATCGCTGGGTATCACTGATGGAACGCGCGCTCGACGAGGCGCAATTGCCCACAGAATCAAAAGACTTGTTGTGTGCGTTCTTCCATCACATGGCGACGTTTTTGATGAACACGCCGACACAGTAGCCAGTATCCAGTAGCCGGTGGCCAGAAAAGACAAGAGCATGGCCTACAATCGACCCATGCGAAGCGTAGCGGTGAAGTGGGCGAAAGCGAAGTTCGCGCAGGACATCGAGGTTGGCGGTCACGCGATCCGGTCGGACGAGGAAGCCGAGAAGGGCGGCGACGATACCGGCGCGACGCCGCACGAACTGCTGCTCTCGGCGCTGGGCTCATGCACGGCGATGACGCTGAAGGTGTACGCTGAGCGCAAAGGCTGGCCGCTCAAAGACGTGCACGTGACCCTCAATGGCGTGAACGGCGAGGGCGCTTACATCATTACGAGGCAGGTCGCCATCCACGGCGATCTCGATGCCGAGCAGCGGCAGCGCCTGCTGGAGATCGCGGACAAGTGTCCCGTCCATCGCACGCTCATGGGCGAGATCACCATCAACACGACCGCGGGGGACGTATGAACAAGGACATCGTCAAGCGCTACTCGAACGGCGAGATCACCGTGGTGTGGCAGCCGTCGCTGTGCGTGCACTCCGGGATCTGCGCGCGCGGGCTGCCGAAGGTGTTCGATCCGCGCCGCCGCCCGTGGGTGATTCTCGACGGCTTCGACAGCGAGACGATCGTGAACCAAGTCGAGCGCTGCCCGTCTGGGGCCCTGTCAATCGAGCGCGTTACGCCCGAGCCTGAATAGCCCGAGCGTAAGCACGCAAGTCTGCCTCCCGGGTACCTTTCTGGCGGCGCGTGCTACGGGCAAACCCTTACGCTCGTAATCGATAACGCCGTTGCCTTAAACAGGCACCTGGGTCCATTCAAATCGCGGCACTGCGTTTGCTACCTATCGAGGTAGTGAACGTTATGCGCCACGTGAATTTCACCCGGCTCCGCAACCTATTCATTCGCACACTGCTCGTCGTGTTGTCGCTGGCGATGGGCTTTGCGCTGGTCCGCATTTATCAGGTCAAACAGGAAGTCGATGAGGTCGGCAACCGGCTGTCGCTCGAGTTCGGGCCGCAGACCACCCTCATCTACGATTCGAAGGATCGCGTCATTTCCGCGCTCTTCCGCGAACACCGCATGCCGGTGATGCTCGAGCAGATGTCCGAGCCGCTGCAGCAGGCGGTGCTCGCCGCCGAGGATCGCCGCTTCTACGAGCACAACGGCGTCGATCTGCGGCGCATCAGCGCCGCGATGCTGGCCAACGTGCGGCGCGGCCGCGTCGTCCAGGGCGCCAGCACCATCACGCAGCAGTTCGTGCGCGCCAACGTGCTCGATCGATCGCGCACCTACGGCCGCAAGTTCCGTGAAGCCTGGCTCTCCCATCGCCTCGAAGAGAAGTTCGGCAAGAAAGCGATTCTGCAGGCGTACTTGAACCACGTGTATTTCGGTGAGGGCTATTACGGCGTGCAGGCCGCGTCGCTCGGATACTTCGGCAAGCCCGCGTCCGATATCACCGCCGTCGAAGGCGCCACGCTGGCGGCCCTGATCAACCGGCCGTCGGGTTGGACGATCCGCAAGACGCCGCAGCGCATTCGCGATCGCCGCGACTGGGTGCTGCGCGAAATGTATGCGGACGGCTACCTGGACGCCGCGACCTTCGGCACGTCGATCGCGACGCCGGTGGAAATGACGCTCGCCAGCGAACAGGTCCGCGCGCAGATGGATCCGGTCAGCGCATCCACGGGCCCGTACTTCGCGAGCCTGGTGCACGAAGCGCTGTTCCAACAGTTCGGCGTCGAGCAGGCGCTGACGGGCGGACTCCGCGTTTACACCACGCTGGACGGCGACGTCCAGAAGTTCGCGGAAGAGTCGGTGGCCAAGCGCCTTTCCGAGTTGGACAAGAAGCAAGGCCACGGCAGCCCGCTGCAGGCCGCGCTGGTCGCCATCGAACCGTCGACCGGTTACGTGCGCGCGCTCGTCGGCGGCCGTAACTTCGCCGAGAGCCCGTTCAATCGCGCGACCGACGCCAAGCGCCAGCCCGGATCGGCCTTCAAGCCGTTCGTGTTTGCCGCCGCGCTCGAAGCCGGCTTCTCGCCGGGCACGACCATCGACGGCCTCGACGGCTACATCGCCTCGGCGCAGGGCGCCTATCTTCCTGGCGGCGAGCATGAAGTCGATTCGACCACGCTGCGCTCGGCGCTCGTGCATTCGAGCAACCGCGCCGCCGTGCACCTGCTGCAGCGCGTTGGCCTGCCCGCGACGATCGACCTCGCGAACCGCGTGGGCCTCGAGGAAATGCCCTCGGTGCCCTCGCTCGCGCTCGGCACCGGAGAGGTCAGCCTGCTCAATCTGACGTCCGCTTACACCGCGTTTGCGAACGGCGGCGTGTTGCAGCCGCCCGTCACGATCCTGCGCATCGAAGATGCCAATGGCCGCGTCATCTATCGCGGCGAATCGGTGGGCCGGCGTGTGCTGAGCGAATCAACCGCGTATCTGATGGCCTCGATGCTGGCCGACGTCGTGAATCACGGCACCGGCTACACGGCGCGCCAGAGCGGATTCCGTTTGCCGGCCGGCGGCAAGACCGGCACGACCGACGATCACGCGGATGCGTGGTTCATCGGTTTCACCCCCCGCCTCGCCGCGGGCGTCTGGGTCGGATTCGATCGGCCGCAACAAATCATGCGCCGCGGCTTCGCGAGCGTCGTCGCCGTGCCGGCGTGGGCGGGCTTCATGAAGGCCGCAACCACCGGCAACAAGGCTGAGTGGATTCAGGTCCCGGCCGGCATCTCGCACATCCGCCGCTGCCGCGCCTCTGGCGATTTGGCCAACGAATACTGCGAGCTGACCGGCGAGGTGTACGACGATTACGTCGCCTTCGGCCACTCACCTGATCTCTGTCAGCTGCATACGTCCACCGGCGTGATCACCGCGCCAGCTACGACGCCGGCGCCGGCGCCGAATACCGGAACGATTTCGATCTCGTTCACGCGCCCGCCGCAGAACTGACCACCTGACGACCTGACCGCCTGTAGTAAGATTCCGCCGTCTTTATACCTTTTATCTTTCGGAGGCGGCCTTCATGCAGGTGATACCGGTAACGGCCGTCCACCGCGGCTTCGGGACGACGTCCCGCCGCGACAATTGGTGGGCGGCGCCGCTTGGTGTGTTCCTCGGACTCTCAGCTTTCATCGTCTACGCGACCTGGGCCGCATTTCAAGGCGAGCATTATCACTTTGGCCCGTATCTGTCGCCGTTCTACGCGCCGGAACTGTGGGGAGATTCTCCGCACGCGTGGTTCGGTCCGAAGCCGGCGTGGTGGCCGGGGCTGCTGCCGTTTTCGCCGGCCCTTCTGATCCTCCCGTTCCCCGGAGGATTCCGTTTCACCTGTTACTACTACCGCGGCGCCTACTACAAGGCGTTCTGGGCGGACCCGCCGTCCTGTGCGGTCGGTGAGCCGCGCAAGAGCTATCTCGGCGAGAACTCGTTCCCGTTGATCCTGCAGAACGTGCATCGCTTCTTCATGTGGGTGGCGATCGTCTTCATCGCGTTGCTGGCCTGGGACGTGTGGAAGGCCTTCTGGTTCACGAATCCCGCGACCGGCGCGACTGAATTCGGCATCGGCGTCGGCACCATCGTGCTCGGGGTCAACGTCGTCCTGCTGGCCAGTTACACGTGGGGCTGTCACGTGCTGCGTCACGTGGTCGGCGGACGCCTGGATGAAATGTCGAAGTCGCCGGTCTGCGACATGGCGTATTCGTGCGTGACCGGCCTGAACGTGCGTCACCAGCTGTTCGCGTGGTGCAGCCTGTTCTCGGTGATGTTCGCCGACGTCTACGTGCGCCTTTGCTCGATGGGAATCTGGACTGACTTGAGGATTCTGTAGTGGCCGCGCACGCAACCTATTCGTACGACGTCCTGATCATCGGGGCGGGCGGAGCGGGGCTTCGCGCCGCGATCGAAGCGGCGAATGCCGGCGTCTCGGTTGGATTGATCTGCAAGTCGCTCCTCGGCAAGGCGCACACCGTGATGGCCGAAGGCGGCATGGCCGCGGCGATGGCGCACAACGACGATCGCGACAGCTGGAAAGTGCACTTCGCGGACACGATGCGCGGCGGCCAGTACGTCAACAACTGGCGCATGGCCGAGCTGCATGCGAAGGAAGCGCCCGATCGCGTCCGCGAGCTCGAAGCGTGGGGCGCGGTGTTCGATCGCACGCCCGATGGCCGCATCAACCAGCGCAACTTCGGCGGCCATCGCTATCCCCGACTCGCGCACGTCGGCGATCGCACCGGCCTCGAGCTGATTCGCACGCTGCAGGATCACACGACGTATCTGGGCGTGACCGTGCACATGGAGCACACCGTCATCGAGCTGATCCTCGATAACGGCCGCGCCGCTGGCGTGCTTGCCTACGATCGCGAGCGCGGCCGCTTCCACGTGTTCGCGGCCAAGGCGATCGTCCTCGCCACCGGCGGCGTGGGCCGCGCCTACCAGATCACGAGCAACAGCTGGGAAGGCACCGGCGACGGCCACGCGCTCGCGTATCGTGCCGGCGCCGAGCTGATCGACATGGAGTTCATCCAGTTCCATCCCACCGGGATGGTCTGGCCGCCGAGCGTGAAGGGCATTCTCGTCACCGAAGGCGTGCGCGGCGAAGGCGGCGTGCTTCGCAACAGCGAAGGCCGCCGCTTCATGTTCGACGACATCCCGGACAACTACAAACCGCAGACGGCCTCGGATCCCGAAGAAGGCTGGCGATACACGCAGGGCGACAAGAGCGCGCGCCGTCCGCCCGAGCTGCTGACGCGCGATCACGTGGCGCGCTGCATCAATCGCGAAGTCAAGGCCGGACGCGGCTCACCGCACGGCGGCGTGTTCCTCGACATCGCGTGGATCAAGGAAAAGATCAGCGACGCCGAAGGCCACATCAAGCGCAAGCTGCCGAGCATGTATCACCAGTTCA
>Ga0207428_10000487_pt1 | contig 47438 bp, 57 predicted proteins | sample RhiMethybrSRZTD1_FD_187600 | JGI IMG/M metagenome (GOLD analysis project Ga0207428, IMG submission 187600) | Populus rhizosphere microbial communities from Tennessee, USA - Rhizosphere MetaG P. TD hybrid SRZTD1 (SPAdes) (version 3) | ecosystem: Host-associated > Plants > Roots > Rhizosphere >...
TTGGGCGGGGTCATGATCTCGTGCAGCACACCGTCGATCCGGAAGCGGACCCGGAACACCTTCTCGTAGGGCTCGAGATGGATGTCGGAGGCGCCGCGGCGGATGGCGTCCACCAGGATCATGTTGATCAGCCGGACGACCGGGGGCTCGTCCGCCGACTCCTTCAGCTCGAAGACGTCGGCTCTCGCCCAGTCTTCCTCCTCGCCCTCGACCACCTCGACGTCGCCCAGCGCGGTCTGGGCCATCTCGGAGATCACCGAGGCGAGGCCGCTCGCCTGGGCCTCGTAGTGCTGCTCGAACGCCTTGCGGATGGCGCTCTGCGGGGCCACCACCGGGACCACCGTGAGCCCGGTCATGAACGCGACGTCGTCGAGCGCGAACACGTTGGTCGGATCCGACATGGCGAGGGTGAGCGCGTCGCCCTCGCGCTTGATCGCGAGCACTTCGTACTTGCGCGCGATCGGGGCGGGCACGAGGCTCACCACGTCGGTGTCGATGTCGAGCTGGGACAGCGAGGTCGATGGGATGCCGTACTGCTTGGAGAGGAACTCGGTGAGCTGCTCCTCGGTCAGGAAGCCGAGCCGGGTCAAGACGGCGCCGATCTTCTCGCCGGTGCCGCGCTGGCTTTCGAGCGCGTGGTCCAGCTGCGCCCGGCTGATGTGGCCTCCGGCGAGGAGCAGGTCGCCCAGGCGTCCCACGCGGCCGATCATTGGACCGGTCTCCACCCTGCCCTTGCCCGACGCGGCGAAGGGGCTGGCGGGTGGGGCCGACGCCGGGGGCGGAGGGGCGGGGGGCGCCGCGGCAGGCGCGGGCGCCGGAGCGGGCGTGGGCGCCGGAGCCGGGGCCGCGGCAAGCTCGGACCGCTTGACTCCGGACCGACCCGCGGAGGTCGGCGGCGGAGCGGGCGCGACGTCGGGGACCACCTGGACGGGAGACTTCGCAGCGGCGGCCTCGACGAGCGGGGCTACCGGCGCGGCGTGGATCTCGGCAGGTGTGCCCGGCGATTCGGCGGCCGTCCCATTCCCGTCAGGCGCCGCGCCGTCGGCTGCCGCGATGCGGCGGACCACGTCCGCGTGCTTGTCGAGGTCGCCCAGCTTGATGTAGATCTCCCGGAGGGCTTCGAGCGCGCCCACCTCGAGAGGATTCGCCTCGACGATCATCTCGAAGACCTGCGCAGTCTCCGATAGCTCTCGCCGCTCCTGGGTGGAGAGCGCGCCGGGCCCGGGCGGGTGCACCACGGCCATGCGGTCGGCGGTCCTTCCCTCTACCGGCTCTCTGGTCCGATCTGGCTGCGCGTCTCGTCCGCGCTCAGCGGAGAGGCCAGGGCCCCCACGCGGCGCGGCTGGGTGCGAGCCTCGGCGAGCACAGCCCCGATGGCCCGACAGGCCTCCTTGGCGAAGAGGCGCACCATGCCCACCGTGGTGCCATCGTTGAAGATCGCCAGCAGGATGGTCTCGCCGTCCACCGTGGAGACGTGGATGCTTTCCCGCACGCCCTGATGGAAGAGAACCGAGAACTCCGTCTCCCCGAGGAGCTCGGCGATAGCCCCGGTCGAGGAGAACGCCCCCGCGGCGAGCGCGGAGATCGAGACGGTGTCGAAGGTGGCGGTCTTGCCGCTGGAAGCGACGAGCTGGCCGCTGCGATCGATGAGCAGGGCCTCCGACGCGCCCGACTCCTCGAGAAAGCTGCCGAGCACTTGCCCGATGCGAGCGGCCTCGTTCTCGTGGATCACCAGGTCACGAAGCATTGCGCTGGACCTCCTGTTCCTGTCCGAACTCGCTGAGGAGCACCATGCGGGACACCGTGTTGAGGGCGTCGAACACGCCCGCGCCGCGGCTGGCCACGCTCTCGAAGGAGGGCATCCGCCGCGCGCGCCGGTTCAGCATGTACTCGAGGTATGGCACCGGGGCGGCGGTGGGGAGATCGCGCTTGTTGTACTGCATCACGCACGGCATGCGGTCGAGGTCGTAGTTGTACTCGCGGAGGTTCTCTTCCAGGTTGCGGAAGCTCTCCACGTTCTCCTTCAGCCGCTCGAACTGCGAGTCCGCGACGAACACCACGCCGTCGACGCCGCGGAGGACGAGCTTGCGGGTCATGTTGTAGAAGACCTGGCCCGGCACGGTGTAGAGCTGGAACTTGGTGACGAAACCCCGCACGGTCAGGGCGGACACGGGCAGGAAGTCGAAGAAGATCGTGCGGTCGTCGCCGGTGGCGAGCGAGATCATCTTCCCCTTCTTCCCGTCGGGAAGCGAGCGGTGCACGTGCTGCAGGCTCGCGGTCTTGCCCGCGACACCCGGACCGTAATAGACGACCTTGAAGTTGATCTCCTTCGCCGCGTAGTTGATGATCGACATGGCTCTCGTTCTTTAGGCGCCGCGCAGCAGCCCGGCGGCGCGCTCGAGTTGGCGGTGCGCGAGGCCCGGCCGGTCCACGGCCTCACCGGCCGCGACGAGCACGCTGAAGCGGCCGGGCGTCCCCTTCACCGGCCGCACGACCAGCCGGCGCTCGCCCAGACGGAAGGTCACGGACTGGAGCGGACCCAGCGCGGGCTCGTCGCTCTCGACGAGGGCCCGGCAGACGTCCACGGAAAAGCCGGCCACCGAGCGGCTGTCGCTACCGGGCGCGAGGAACACGCAGACCTCTGTGCCGCCGGTGGAGTCGCGAAGGACGGTGGGAGTCACGCGCCCGAACGCGTCGAGGTCGCCGGCGAGGAAGCCCAGCGAGAGACCGCCGTCATTGCGGGTGTCATACGTCGAGGTGCCGGCCGAGGTCGGCGCCGCGCCGCGCGGCGCGGCCGCCGGGGGATAGGTGAGTCGATGCTCCCGCGCGGCTCGGCGACACACGATCTCGAGCAGAGCGAGCGAGCCGACGCGGCCGACCGAGGCCACCATGGCGGGGCCGCCGGACTCGACGGGGCCGAGCGGGGTGACGATGATTGCGCCGCTCTCGCGACGCACCGTGAGCTGATCGACGGTCCACGGCGCGCGCCCGGTCATCAGGAACGGCAGGATCGCGCCGGCCGTCCGCAGCACCGCGTCGGTGGGCAGCGCGCCCGACGCGAACGTGAACAGCGTGACGCCCTCGATGCCCCGGGAGCCCACTTCCAGGGCGCCGAACGGCGTCAGCACCGCCGCGAGCTGGCTCCCCTGTCGGGCCCGATCGCCGACGGACGCCGCGGCCGGTCGCGACATGTCCGGAGTGACCTTCTCCACCCCCACCTTGTCCCCCCCGACGCGCGGGACGTCCACGACCCGGGGGGCCTCCGCGGCCGCCACCTCGACCCGGGACGCGAACACGGTCGGCCTCTCCACCACGGGCGGCCTCTCCACCACCGGCGCGCTCTCCACCACCGGAGGCCTCTCCACCACGGGCGGCCTCTCCGCCACGCGCGGGCTCTCCTCGACCGGCGGTCTTTCCACCGCCGGCGTGCTCTCCACCACCGGGATCCCGACCGCGGGTGCCGCGAGGGCCGTCTCGGCAGGCAGATCCGACGCCACGATCCCGGACCGCGCCGCTTCCAGATCCGCGCTGGACAGGGCGTTCACCTCGGCCTTGATCTCCGGGCTGGGCAGCTCCTTCGCCTCGACCGTGGCCTCGGCGCCAGACCACTCGTTCAGGTCGACGTTGATCCCGAGGGTGGTCAGCTCATCCAGCCTGGACTCGGTCGTCCGGTGTCCGAGGCCATACTCGATCTCGCTCTCCGGGGCCAGGAAGGAGGGAATGAACTCCGCCTGGATCGCGGGCGCGATGTCGACGACGGGGAGCGACCGCTCCATCACCACATCGGGCCGCTCGGCCTCGATCACCGCCGCCGGATCGGGCCGCGGCGCGTCGACGGGAGGCTCTTCCCGCGGTGTCGGCGCCGTGGCCACCGGTGACGCAGACGGCGGGCTCGCCATCACCGGGTCCGGATCCGGCTCCGGCGGGCTGAACGGCAGCGGGAAGCGCTCGAGACCCTGAAGATCCGCGCTCGGCGAGCTCATCGAGAACAGCTCCTCCGGGAGCCGGCGGATCACCTCGTCCAGCGGCAGCACGATGCGGCCCTCGCGCAGACCGTCGCGCACGGAGGCTTCGTCGACGGCGAGCGCGTGCCGCGGGAACTGATCGGCGACCTCTTCCCATGCGACCGTCACGTGACCTTCCACGAGCTGCGGGACGAGGAGGCGAGTCGGCACGAGCAGATGACCGGGCTCGAGCATGTTGGCGCCGAGGCGATCGGGGGAGATGGTGAAGGCCCCCGCGGGAAGCTGATCGGCGATGCGCGCGAACGGGATCGAGACGACCTCCTCCACCCGCTCGGCGCCCTCCCGCCGCGAGCCCCCCGCGATGGGCGCGGGCAGGCCGAAGCCTTCGGGATTCGGCGCGGCCAGCGACGGCGAGGACGACGGCGGAGGCTCGGGAGCAGTGAACGGGCTCGGCGGCAGCTCGGTGGCCGCATGGCCCAGCTCACCGGAGACGCCGACACTCAGCGCCGCGGCGGACGACACGCTGGAGCGGCCGCGCCGCCGGGCGCGACGCGGCGCGTAGAACGCCCGGAACGGCAGCACCATCAGGGAGACGCAGAGCACCTGCAGCACCGGCGCGGGCAGGTACTGCCACGCTGCGACCGCCAGGGCGGTCGGGTACGGCAGCTCGGTCAGGGCCGCGTAGACCATACCGGTAGCGGAGGCGAGCGCCGCATGCGCGACGAAGAGGAGGGCAACGATGCCGATCGCTTCGGCGGTGTTGGCGCGCGGGCAGCACATCGTCACGACGACCGTGTACACGATGGCGGGCGCGACGAGGGCAACCCACCAAGGCAGCGAGACATCGGCGGCCGGCAGGAGGGCGAACAGCGCCATCGCCGCCACGGCATAGCCGGTCAGATTCGCCAGCGTCAGGATCACGTTCTTCATTGCGTTCTCGCCCCCCTCAGATGAACCGCGCCAGGTCGGGCAGGCTCCGCTTCACGTAGTAGCGGACCTTGCCGAGCGCGGCGGCGTCCTTGAGCATCACGGCGAGGACCGCCGTCGAGCCCACGGTGTGAAGCAGCACGGACCCCTTCTCGTACTCCACGAGCATCGCGGCAAGGCCGCCGCGGCCGAGCTCCCGGCCGATGCCTTCCGACGACTCCACCAGGCAGGCCGCCATGGCCGAGGCGATCTCGGCCTCGGAGCCCGGGGCGCCCGCCGTCTCGATGAGGAAGCCTTCGCGGTCGCTGATCGCCGCCCAGTCGGCGCCCGACGCGCTCATGAACTGCGCGAGCGCCGTGCGGAGATCGGGCGCGGTCTCGAGCGGGGAGGCCGGGCGCCCCGCTCCGGCCGGCTCCACGCGGGCGGCGGCGGTGGCCGGCGTCCACCCCGCGGACGGAACCGACGACTCGCCGCCACGCGCACGGCTGAGGAGCGCGGCAACCGACTGCGGCGTGATCGGTGGCGCCGTGGGCGCGGGCGCGGACGCCGGCGCCGGGTGAGCGGCAGGCCCACCGTTGGCGGCGGGTGCCTCCATGTGCGCCACCGTCCCGCGAGGGGCGGAGTGGCCGGCCAGGAGGTCGGAGACCTTGCGAACCAGCTCGGCCGCCTCGAACGGCTTGCGCAGCACGTCGTCGGACCGGGCATCCGCAGCCTGCTCGAGCACGGTCCCGTTCACGATGCCGGAGATCAGGAGCACCGGCACCCGACCCAGCTTGGGGTGCGACTTCACGAACCGGCAAATCTCGTAGCCGTCGCGGTCGGGCATCACGACGTCGCACACCACCAGATCGGGCAGCTCGCGCTCGATCTGGGCGATGGCCTCGGTGCCGGACGCCGCCGACACCACTTCGAGCTGACGCGCGACCAGCGCGCGCTCCACGACCTTGCGCACGCTCAGCGAATCATCGACGACCAGGACCTTTGCCATGACCTAGGCCCGCCCTTTCGCGGCGCGCCCGGGGGCGGCCGGTTCGATTGTCTCGAGGGCCGCGCGGCCCTCGTCGATGCCTGCCGCGATGCGAAGGAGCAGGCGATCCACGCTCCGATTCACCGTGCGGGGCAGCTTGCCCGTCTGCTCGCGCGAGACCGGGGAAAAGCAGAAGTCTCCGGCGCCCTCCACCTGCGAGGCGCACACGAGGTCGGTGAAGGCCTGCTCCCCGCTTTCTCCACCGAACTCCGCGTGCACGAGCTGGCCATTCTCGAACTCCAGCACGCCCGCGCCCGGCGCCAGAGTCACGGTGAGCCGGCCCGTCTTGCCGCCCATCGCGATGGCCTGAGCCAGCGCCGGCAAGTCCATGACCTCCAGCGTGCCCCGCATCGCTTGCGCGTGGGGCTCCGCCGGCGGCGCCGCGTTCGCGGCCGGTGCGGACGCGCCCGCGCCCGCTTCCCCCGCGAGCAAGGCGCGCACGCCCTCGAGGAAGACGCGCATGCTCACGTGGCCCGTGCAGAGCCGATCCACGTGATGCGCGGCGGCCTGAGCGGCGATGTGCCGGTCCAGCCCGGCGAGCAGCAGGAACGGGATGTCCCCGGTCTTCGGGTCGCTTCGCACGAGCCCGAACAGCTCGCAGCCGTCCATGTCGTCCACGCGCGCCTGGGTGACGATGACGTGCGGTCGATCCCACTCGAGCTGCGTCAAGGCGAACGATCCGCTCGCCGCGACGGAGACCTCGTAGCCGTCGCCCCGCAGGGCGCGCTCGAACGCGCCGCGGCTGTCCGGCTCGGGATCAACCAGCAAGACCTTGGGCATATTTCCTCTCCAGGCGGTATGGCAAGAGCGCGTCCACGTCGATCACCGGGATCTCGCGGCCGTCCAGGCGAGCAAGGCCGCGGAGCCACCGTCGCTCGGGCGACGAGAAGTCCAGCGGCACGGAGCCGATGACGTCGAGGGGCAGCAGGACCAGATTGACGATGGCGTCCACGAGGAGGGCGCCGGACAGCCCGGCGCCGGCCACCAGGACCGCCACGCGGCCGTGGGGCCCCTCCGCGGCTCCGCGCCACTCGGGGAAGCCCAGGAGCGCGCGCAGGTCGATCACCGTATACGGCACGCCCAGGAACACGAGCTGCCCGTCCACCATTCCCTCGCCGCGGCGCACCTGCTTCACGTACGACACGTCCACCGCGTAGGTGCGGCCGTGAACCGCGAACAGCAGGTAGCGCCCCTGCAGGGTCGGAGTCTGATCGAGGCGCGGGGCGAGACGGCTGGGGCTAAGAGGCATGGCCCATCCGCAGGTGATGGCTGAGGAGATCGCCCACGCAGGCAAGCACCGTTTCAGGCAGCCCGGATAGGGGCACGGTGGCATCGACGCCGCCCATGTCGGCGGCGGCGCGCGGCATCCCGTACACCACCGACGACGCCTCGTCCTGCGCGATGACGATGCCGCCGCTCCTCCGGATGGCGGCAGCGCCCAGGGCGGCATCGCGGCCCATCCCGGTGAGCACCACGCCGATGGCGAGGCCCGCTGCCTGCTCCGCCACCGAGGTCATGGCGAGGTCGGCGGACGGCGAGTCCTGAGAGGGAATCTGCGCGGGGCGGAGGGCCACCGTGCCGCGCGCGTCCACCGTGAGATGTCGTGAGCCGGGGCACACGAAGACGAGGCCGCGCGCCAGCCGGTCGCCCGCGGCGGCCTCACGCACCTCGATGGCCGCACGCTCGTTCAGCATGTGGGCGAACGCGTGCGTGTACGGCGCGGGCATGTGCTGCACCACGAGCACCGAGGCCGGCAGCTCCTTTGGCAGCTCGGGGATCACCGAGAGTAGCGCGGCCGGGCCCCCGGTGGACGCGGCGATCACCACGCAGGGAGTCCAGCCCGAGTCGTTCACCGCGGGGCCGAAGGCGGGCAGGCTCGGATGCGAGGCGCTGGCCGGCCGCTCGCCGGGCCGTGCGGCCGCGCGCGTGGGGCGCACGCGCGCCGCGGTCAGGATCTTGCGGATGATGTCGTCGGCGAGCGCGCCGAGCCCGGGGTCAACGCTCCAGCTCGGCTTGGCGAGCACGTCCACCGCCCCTAGCTCGAGCGCGCGAATGGCCGACTCGCCGCCCTCCGCCGTGGCCGCGCTCATCACGACCATGGGCGTCGGACGCTGGGCCATGACCCGGTCGATCGTGGCGAAGGCATCGGACGGATCGATTCCCACGTCGACCACGATCACGTCAGGCAAGAGGTGCATGAGGGAGCGGAGGACCTCGTCGGCGTCGCTCGCCAGCCCGACCACATCGAGACGTCGATCCGCCCCGAGCATGCGTCGAAGGGCGCTGCGCATGGCGCGCGACTCGCCTGCCACGAGCACCCGGACCGAGGCGCTCACCGGCCCGCCCCCTCCATGGCCATGGCCACGCGCCCTCACGGCCGGCCCCCCCGAGCGCCCGGCCCCACGAGGCTCGTGGCCAGCGCGACGAACGCGCGCTCGTCCACGGGCTTGGTCACGTAGTGCTCGACCCCCAGCGTCCGCGCGAGCGCGAGATGCTTCTCGCCGGCGCGCGTGGTCAGCACGATGACCGGGAGGTCGCGCGTCTCCGGCCGGCGGCGCAGGTCGGTGATCAGCTCGAAGCCGTTCACCCGGGGCATCTCGAGGTCGGTGATGACGAGGTCGCTCGCACCCTCAGCGAGCAGGCGGAGGGCTTCGTGGCCGTCCGCGGCCAGCCGGACCTCGAGTCCGGCGCGCTCCAGCATCAGTCCCACGAATTTTCGGACGCTGAGGGAGTCGTCCACCACGAGCACGCGGCCCGGCCGCCCGGTTGCGGCGAGCGAAGGCGCCTCGGCCCGATTCTCGGAACGGGCGGCGCCTTGCATCCGCTCGATCAGGCGGGTGGGATCGAGGAGCAGCACCATCCGTCCATCCCCGGCGATGCTGGCGCCCGCCCAGGGCCCCACATCCTCCAGGAACGCGCCGAGGCTCTTGATGACGATCTCCTGCTTGCCGAGGAGCTCGTCGACGGCGACGGCGACCACCCGACGGCCCGCCCGCACACCCACCACCGGGATGCGCCCGGAGGGCGGCTCGCCCGTGAGCCCGAGCACCCCGTCCAGCCGGACGAGATCGAATGTGTCGCCGCCGAGCTCGACGGTGTCACCCTCGGGGCCCGCGTGGATCTCCGCCGGGTCCACCGCATAGAGGCCGCGCACGGCGCTGACCGGGACCGCAAGCTCCGTCTTGCCGACCCGGATGGCGAGGGCGTGGCCGATGAGCACGGTGAGCGGCAGCTTGAAGGTGAAGCGCGTGCCGACCCCGATCTCGGTCTCGACGTCGATCTCGCCGCCCAAACGCAGCACATTGGTGCGCACCACGTCCATGCCGATGCCCCGCCCGGCGACCGACGTCGCAACCTCCGCGGTGCTGAAGCCCGGGAGAAAGATCAGGTCGAGCGCTTCGCGGTCGCTGAGCCGCGCGGCCCCCGGAACATCCAGGAAGCCGGCTCGCACCGCGCTCGCGCGCAGCCGGCCGGCGTCCAGCCCGCGGCCGTCGTCCTCCACTTCCACGTACACCGCGCCGCCCTCCTGGTAGGCGCGCAGCACGAGGGTGCCGCGGGCGGGCTTGCCCTGGGCCGTGCGCTCGGCCTCGGGCTCGATGCCGTGGAACACCGCGTTCTGCGCCAGGTGCAGCAGCGGGTCGGCGATCTGCTCGATGATGGTGTTGTCGAGCTCGACCCCCTCGCCTACGACCTGCACGTCCACGGACTTGCCGGTGTCGGCGGCGATGGCGCGGATCCGGCGCAGAAAGCGGCCGAAGAGGGTGCCGATCCGCACCATGCGCGAGCGCGTGATCTCGCCGCGGAGGCTCCACGTGAGACGCTGGACCTGGGCGGCGTCGTCCCGGATCGTGCGCACGAGCGAGGCCAGCTGCACCTGCACCTCCCCCACGTCCGCGGAGACCTCCGCAACGCGGCGGGAGAGGATGTTGAAGTCGTCGTAACGGTCGAACTCGAGCTCCTCGAACTCATGGACGAGGGCGCTCGAGGCGCCGGTCGTGGCGGGCCCCGGCGGCGGCGCGCCCGGGCCGCCGCCGATACGCGCGCCGGACATCGCGGGCAGCTGCGTGTACTCGTACTTGCCCTCGAAGACGCGCACCGTCTGCCCCATGCGCGTGCGACTCCACAGCAAGAGCTCCCCGACGCGGTCGAGCTGCGCGAGGTGCTCGTCCATGCGCGCCCGCGCGATCACGAGCTCGCCGACCAGATTCATCAGCGAGTCCAGACGATCCACCGCGACCCGGATGCTCGCGCGCGGAGCGGGGGCAGCCGCCACGCGCACGGCGCCGGCGGACACCGTCGCGGGGCCCCGCACCGCCGCGCCCTGGACACCCATCTCTTCGAGGTCACGGGCGTCCGTCATGAGCGCCGAGATGAGCCCGTGCGCCAGCTCCACCGCTTCGTCCAGGCCCCGCGGCCGCTCGGTCGCCGCCGCGAGCATGAGTCGGACGGCATCGGCGCTCGCGAACATCGCGTCCACCACCACCGGCGTGAAGGTGTGACGCCCCTCCCGGATGGCGGCGAGGAGATCCTCCACGCGATGGGCGAAGTCGCCGATGGCGCGGCAGCCCACGGTGAAGGCGGCGCCCTTGAGGGTGTGGAACGCGCGGAAGAGCGTCGCGGCCTCGGCGGCCGGATCGGCGCCTCCCTCGATGGCGAGCAAGGAGTGCGCGATCGTATCGAGGTGCTCCACCGCCTCGGGGCCGAAGTATTCCAGCACGTCCGCGTTGCTCGCATAGAACGCGGTGAGCTCGGCGAGCAGCGGGGCCGCGGGCTCCCCCTCCGCCGGCCCGGGCTCCCCAGAACGCGGGATCGGCCCCGTGCGCTCGAGGCCCTCGCGCAGCCGCATCACCGCGGCGCCGAGGGCGGCGGCGATGGCGATGCGCTCATCCTCGCGCGCGGCGGGCACCCGCTCCAGCATGCCCTCGATCGCCGCCGCCTCGTCGGCCAGACGGGGAAAGCCGTGAAGGGCAGCGGCGCCCCGGAGACGATGCGCGACCACGAGCAGCGGCTCGACCGGGCCGCCGGCGGGTAGACCGGGAGCGCCCTCCTCGAGGATGGAGACCGTGTCCCAGGCCTCCATGAGGAAGATGCTCAGCAAGAACTCCCGATCCGGTTGCTCCGTCATGGTCGCGCGCGGCGCCCCTTCTGTCGTGTCCTAGGTCTCGAGCTTGAAGCGGGACAGCACCCGGGTGAGCTCCTGGGCCAGTCGCACGAGGTCGTCCACCGTCTTGCGGGTCTGGAGCACGCCCTGCTCCGTCTGCAGAGCGACGCCGGCGATGGCCTGGACGGCGAGGCCCACGTGCTCGGAGCCCTTCACCTGCTCCTGGGTCGACACCGAGATCTCCTGGGCCAGGCCCGCGGACTTCTGCGACACCGTGGCGATCTCGCGGAGGCTCTCTCCGGCCTGGGTGGCGACGCGATAGCCGGCCTCGACCTCGCGCGTGCCCTCCTCCATCGCGATCACCGCCTGCTGGGTCTCGGACTGGAAGTTCTTGATGAGGACCGCGATGTCCTTGGTGGCCTTGGCCGAGCGCTCGGCGAGCTTCCGCACCTCGTCGGCCACGACCGCGAAGCGGAGACCGGCCTCGCCCGCGCCCGCCGCCTCGATCGCGGCGTTGAGCGCGAGGAGGTTGGTCTGCGCGGCGATGTCGTCGATGGTGTTCACGATGTCGGCGATCTCGAGCGACCGCTCCCCGAGCCCCTTGATCTTCTTGGACACGCCCTGCACCTCGGCCCGGATGCGCTGCATGCTCTCGAGGCTGTTCCGCACCGCCTGCTCGCCGTGCTGGGCCGCTTCCAGGCCCTGCCGCGCCGCGCGGGCCGACGCCTCGGCGGTGCCGGCCACGGTGCGCGCGGAGGAGCCGAGCTGCTCGGCGGTGCCGGTGGCCTGCATGGCGTCGCGCGCCTGGGCGCGCGAGCCCGTCTCGATCTGGCCCATCGAGACGATCATCTCGTTGGCGCTGCTCGACACGTGGTGGGCGGCCAGGCGCACCTCGACGAGGATCGCGGCGATCTCGCCCACCATGACGTTGATGGAGTCTACGACGCTTCCGAGCACGTCGGACGTGACCTCGCCCCGTCGGGTGAGGTCGCCGCGCGACACCTCGGTGGTCACGTCGAGGAAGCGCGTGATGTTGGCTTGCAGCTCCTGGCGCTGGCGCCGCTCGGCGTCGCGCTCGGCCACCGTCTGCACCAGCGAGCGCAGCCGCACGATCGAGTCGTTGAACGTGACGGCGAGCTGGCCGATCTCGTCCCGCGACTGCACGGGAGCGAGCTTGGAGAGGTCACCGCGCCCCACCTGCTCGGCGACGCGAACGAGCTGCTGCACGGGACGGGCCACCCGGCGCGCGAAGACCACGCCGGCCAGGGACGCCACCACCGCGAAGCCGCCGAAGGTCAGGAGCAGGTTGCGCCCGGCCTGGGCGGCCGCGGCCACGATGATGGAGCGGTCCATGCCGACCCGCACCGTCCCGAGCTGGCCCGCGAGGACCGGCACCGCGATGTCGATGACGTCGCGCTGGACCCCACCGGCCGGGTCTTTGAACGACACGTCCTGCACCTTCTGCGGCCAGTCTCCGGGCACGAGATTCTGGTCGACGAGGCCGGGCGGCACGAAGGGCGCGAAGGTGTGGGCGATGAGGGTCTTCTGGGGGTCGTACACCATCACGTAGGCCACGCCGGCGATGCCGGCGACCTGATCGACCTGGGCCTGCACGGTGGAGGCGTCGCGGGTCAGGATGAGGTCCACGCCGGAGTTGGCGAGACCTTTCGCGATGGCGCTCCCCTTCGAGGTGAACTCGGCGGTCAGGTTGGCGCGGAGGGATTGCACCGAGATCCACCACGTCAGCACGGCGAGCGGAATCAGGATGAGGAACAAGAACGTGGTGATCTTCGCGAGCAGACCGAAGCGGCGTCCACGCGTCCGGCCGGTCGTCTCCGGCGGTGGGGGCGCGGCCGCCTCCTCCGGCTCCACGTTCCCTCGCTCCCGCTCCGTGGTCGCTGCCATTGCCGTTCCTCCTACGCCTTGATCGCGGCGTTCCAGTCCTGCACGGGAACCCAGCGGCCGCTCTCGACCCGGGTGAAGTAGACGCTGTCCAGGCCCTGGTGGCGGTCGGGGCCGAACGTCAGGGGCGCCGCGATGCCCAGATCCACGTTCCGCATGGCCTCGAGGGCGGCGCGGAAGCTCGCGCGCGTGGGATTGACTCCCGCGCGGCGGAGGCCCTCCGCGATCACCTTGGCGTTGACGAAGCCCTCCAGGCTGATGAAGGACAGCTTCTGCGCCGTGTAGCCCGCATCTCGCAGGGATTCCGGCACCGACGGCTTGTGGCGCTCCATGAGCGTGCGGTACTCGACCACCGCGGGCAGCGACACGTCGTCGTAGCTCGGAACCACCTGCGAGTTCACCAGGGCGGTGGTGTAGTCGCGGCCCGTGGTCCGGCCGTGCTGCAGAAGCAAGGCGAGCATGGCGTCCGATCCCACGAAGGACACGTTGGCGATCGGCACGGCCCAGCCGAGATCGCGCGCAGCGCGCACGAAGGCCCCACAACCCTGGTACGCGCCCGTGCAGAGCACCACGTCCACGCCGGCCTTGCGCAGCTCCTGCACCGCCGGCGCCATGTCCTCGTCGAATCTGGCGCCGCGGCGGTAGGTGGCCTCGGCGGCGATCTGCGCGCTACGAATGGCCAGTCCGCGGGCCACGCCGTCGGTGCCGCTGCGGCCATAGGCGTCCACCTGGTAGAAGACGCCGAACTTGCGGGCCCCTTGGTCCCAGAAGCGGTCGACGAGGGCCATCATCTCCTGGCGATACGACGCCCGAATGTTGAAGACGTGCTCGACGTAGGGCGCCTCGCGCTGCGGCTGGGCCCCGGTGAAATTGCCGACGAGGATCACCTGCTGCGCGGCGTAGCGCTTGATGAGGGGCAGGGCCCGCGTCAGGGTGGGCGTGCCCACGTAGTTCGAGAGGAAGAAGACGTTGTCCTTTTCGAGCAGCTGCTGCGTGTTGCGGATGCACGGGGTGGGCTCGTAGCCGTCGTCGAGCGCGATCACGGTGAGCGCGCGGCCGTTGATTCCGCCGCGGCTGTTGACCTCGTCGTAGCACGCCTGCGCGCCCCGGTAGAACTCGGCGCCCAGGCCGGCCGCGGTGCCCTTGAAGGCGGCGCTCATGCCGATGCGGATCTCGCGCCCGGTGACGCCCGGCGCGCTCGTCGCCGAGGAGTCGCCCGCGCTCTTGGCGGGCGTCTGGCCCCACGCGCGCATGGACGGGCCACCCAGGACGCCGCTTCCCACCCCCGCCGACAAGAGCTGCAGCACCGTCCGCCGCTTCATCCCCGCCTCCTAGCCCGCTCGTTGTTTCCGCCCGCGGCGCCCATCGCGCCGCGCAGCGCCGTCAACATCGCGCCCGCATCCAGCACCGGGATCGAACCGTCCGCGCCCGCCACGGTGGCGCCGCTGGGGTCGCCCCCCTCGCGGGGCTGCAGGGGCTCGAGTCCCAGCACCGTGTCCACCGCGGCCGCCGCCTGCCAGGCGCCGTGACCGAGCACGAGGCCGAGCGTCTGCCCCCGGGCTTCGCGCGGCGGCAGCCCCAGGAGCGGCCCCAGGTCCACCACCGGCATCACGCTGCCGCGAAGATTCGCCAACCCGAGAACGAACGAAGGGGCCAGCGGCAAGGGGGTAATCGACTCGAACACCACCACCTCGCGCGCGTCGGCGACGTCCACCGCGAAGCGGTGGCCGCCGAGCGTGAATGCGCAGGCCCGGATGGACGCCATCGACCCGCTACGGCGCGAAGCGGCGCACCGCCTCGAGGAGCTGCTCCGCGGTGAAGGGCTTGCCGAGGTAGTCGTCGGCGCCCTGGCGTTTTCCCCACACCCGGTCGCTCTCCTGGTTCTTCGAGCTCACCACCACCACCGGGGTGTCCTTGGTGCGCCCGTCGCGCTTGATGCTGCGGAGAATCTCGTAGCCATTCCGCTTGGGCATGACGATGTCGAGCAGCAGCACGTCCGGCTGCTCTTCCGCGACCTTGTCCTCGAGCCGCTCACCGTCGATCAGGGTCACGACCTTGTGGCCGGCCGTGCGCAGGATCCCCTCCATCATGGTCAGCTCGGAGTACGCGTCGTCGACGACCATCACCTTGCCCATGTCGGTGTCCTCTCCTTACTTTTCGCTCGACTCCGCGCGCGGACAGGCGTCCGGCGGGCGTCAACGCTGCAAGGCGGAGGCCACGGAGCGTCACCGAGCCGTCGATGCGGTGGCGGGCGGTGCGGTGGGGGAACGGGACGACGTTTGCCCAATAACGCCGAAGGCTTGGAAAAGTCCCTCAGCCTCCGTTCCGGCCCGCGGACGGCGTCCGCTGGTGACGTTCAGGGGCAGGGAAACTTACAAGCGCGGGACGCGCGTCTCCGGCGCAACAGTGTCATGCGCGGTGACGTCAGAGGCGAGACGCCGGCCGCGGGTACGAAAAATTCGCGCGTGCTCGAGACCAAGCCACAGCGTGAAGTAGAGCCCGAGCTGCAGCGAGACCGCCGAGAAGAACGTGAGCATGTCACTCGACCCGGCCTCGAGCGCGTAGGAAGCGGCCATCATCGCCGCGAGGAGTCCCATCCCGAGCAGACGAAGCGGATCGGCGGCTCCATCGCGCCATGGCAGCAGCATGAGCAGGACGAGGAACCCGTAGTAGTAGCCGGTGGGCGAGAGCGCGATGTAGAGGAGCGGCGCCACGTAGAGAAGGCTCTCCGGCGGGCGGGCGCGCCGGATCAACGGCCAGGCCACCGCGACATAGAGCACCGTGACGAGACCGAGCAGCCAGCCGGGCGGCCGCGACGCGATCAGCGCGGCATGCGAGACGAACGCGCGTCCGTCGGCGCCCATCGTCCACGGCGCGCTGTAGCCGGCGATGAGGGCGCCGAGCCCCACCGCGTTCACGAACGCGCCCTCCCCGTGCAGCTGGATCTTCGCCCGGTACTCCCCCACATGACCGACATCGTCCCCGACCCCGAGCACCCCCGCGCCCGCCACAAGCAACATGGCGAGGGCCGCGGCGAGGCAGCGTCCCGCGCCTGGCTCGCGCGAGCGGTCTCGCCGGCCGGCGACCCACGCCAGCGCCATCGGCGCGAGGAAGATCGCGGGGAAGATCCGGGCGATCGCCGCGTAGCCGAGCAGGAGGCCGGCGGCGGCCGGCCAGCCGCGCGCGAAGACCGCCACCGCGATCACGAGCGCGGCGAGCCAGTCCCAGCGGAGCACGGAGCCGCCGATGAAGTCGAAGCGGGCCAATGGACTCAGCCAGAGCGTGGCGAAGGCGAGCATGGCGGGGGCGAGGCCGAACCCCCAGGCGGCGAACGCGAGGGCCGCCAGCATCAGGACATAGTCCATCGAGGTGATGAGGGTGACGGTGGTGAGGCTCGCCGGCACGCCGCGCAGCAGGAGGTGAAGCAGCAGCGCGCGCGGCGGCGGGTCGTTGTAGCCGTGATCCTGGAAGAGCCCACGCCACTCGTTGATCTGGGGGCCGAAGTACAGGAGATCGCGCTTGAAGGCGTCCCAGCGCTCGGGAGAAAAGCGGGCACGTACGGCGCCGGCGTCCACGCCGCTCGCGTCCCCAAGCCCGTAGGTGCGGAGATCTCGGAGCTGGGTCACGTAGTCGAAAGCGCCGAGGTCTCGGCCTGCCACCAGCGTGGCCTCATAGAGGCGTGTGTAGCCCAGCTCGGGCAGGTATTTCGCGCCCATGAAGTAGTGGAAGCTGTCCCAGTAGTGGATGTGCGCGGGCGCTGGGGGCACGCCCCGCTGGGGATGCAGCAGACCGAAGTTTGGGTAGGAGAGCGCGGCCGCCACCAGGAGCGCGGCGGCGAGCCAGCGAATCCGGCGGGTGATTGGCCGGCCCGTGTCGAGCCAGAGCCGCCCGCCGGCGAGCCACACGTAGACGCCCGCGAGCACGGCGAGAAGGATGAGTCGCGCCAGTCGCACCGCGGCCTCGGGACTCATCGCGCTTCGAGTCTAGCAAGGGGGCGCGCCTGATCCGAGCAAACCCGGGCGGTTGACGGACCCCGGCGCCACTCCTAGACTCCTTTCATGTCCGATCGAGCTCCGCGGGGACGTCTGGGCGTCGACATCGGCGGCACCTTCACCGACCTCGTCTGGGTAGACGACGCGACCGGCGAGGTGCGGGTCGGCAAGCTCCTCACCACCCCCAAGGATCCCGCGCAGGCCGTCGAGCAGGGGGTGCTCCGTCTGCTCGAGGAGGCGGGGGCGGTCCCGGCGGCCGTGCGCGCGCTCATCCACGGCACCACGCTCGCGACCAACGCCCTGATAGAACGAAAAGGCGCCCGCACGGGTCTCCTCACCACCGCGGGGTTCCGCGACGCGCTGGAGATCGGGCGTGAGGGCCGTTACGACATGTACGACCTCTTCATCGACCCGCCGGCGCCGCTGGTGCCGCGCCATCTGCGTCTGGAGGTCGAGGAGCGGCTGGACGCCGACGGCAGTATCCGCCGCCCCCTCGACGTCGCCAGCGCACGGGTCGCCATCGGTCGGCTGCTCGCGGACGGCGTCGAGGCCCTCGCGATCTCGCTGCTTCATGCCTACCGGAATCCCGTTCACGAGGAGGCCCTCGCGCGGCTGGTCGGCGAGATGGCGCCGGAGCTCCCGGTCGCATGCTCGTCGGAGGTCGTGCCGGAGATCCGCGAGTACGAGCGCACGTCCACCACCGCGGCCAACGTCTACGTGATGCCCCTGATGGCACGCTATCTCGACGACCTCGAGCGGAAGATCGCCGACATGGGCGTCCGCGGCGGCTTCTACATCATGCTGTCCTCCGGCGGCATCGCCACCCCGGCCACCGCCAAGCGGGTCCCGGTGCGGCTCGTGGAGTCCGGTCCCGCCGCGGGCGCCCTCGCCGCGGCACGCGCGGCGCGGCAGGCGGGCGAGGACCGGCTGCTCTCCTTCGACATGGGGGGCACCACCGCGAAGGCGTGCGTCATCGATCGCGGCGAGCCGCTGGTCGCACGCGAGTTCGAGGTCGCGCGTGCCGACCGCTTCAAGAAGGGGTCGGGGCTGCCCATCCGCGTGCCCGTCATCGAGCTCATCGAGATCGGTGCGGGGGGCGGGTCAATCGCACGCCTCGATCGCATGAATCTTCTCAAGGTCGGACCCGACAGCGCGGGGGCCGATCCCGGTCCGGCCTGCTACGCGCTCGGCGGGCGGGAGCCCACCGTGACCGATGCCGATCTCGTGCTTGGCTATCTCGATCCCGATTTCTTCCTGGGCGGGCGCATGCGCCTCGACGTCGAGGCAGCCCGCCGGGCCATCACCGACACCGTGGGGACGCCCATGGGGTTCGACCTCGCGCGCGCCGCGTGGAGCATTCACCGAGTGGTCAACGAGAACATGGCGGCGGCCGCGCGCATTCACGGGATTGAGCGCGGCAAGGATCTCCGCGCGTATCCCCTGTTCGCCTTCGGCGGCGCGGGCCCGGTGCACGCCTGGAACGTCGGTCGCATCCTCAAGGTGCCGCGCGTCCTGGTACCCTTCGGCGCCGGCGCGGCCTCGGCGCTGGGTCTTCTCTCCGCCCCGCTCGCCTTCGACTTCGTTCGCACGGCATCCCAGCGCCTCGACCAGGCGGACTGGACGCGCGTGAACCGCCTCTTCGCCGAGATGGAGGCGGAGGGCCGCGCGGTGCTGCGCGAGGCCGGGATCGTGGACGCCGACATGACCTTCCGGCGCACCGCCGAGATGCGCTATGCGGGCCAGGGCCACGAGGTGGAGGGGCCGGTGCCGTCTGGCCTGCTCGGCCCCGAAAGCTTGGCCGCGCTGACCCGCGGGTTCGAGGACGCCTACCGCGCGCTCTATCACCGCACGCCGATGGGCGTGCCCATCGAGGCCTTGAACTGGAGGGTCGTGGTGTCGGGACCCGAGGCCGGTGGCGGCGATTTTCAGTCCACCATCAGCGGGGGCCCATCCAACGGAGGCGAAGCCACCTTCCAGAGGTCGCCCCCTGGGGCGACCGTAGATCAAAATCAGAAAACGACCACCACGCCCAAGCGCTCACGACTGGCCTACTTCCCGGAGTCCGCCGGTTACGTGGAGACGCCGGTGTACGACCGCTATGCGCTCGTGCCGGGGATGGCTTTTTCGGGCCCGGCGATCATCGAGGAGCGCGAGTCGACCACGGTGATCGGGCCGGGCGCGCGCATTCGCGTCGACGCCAGCCGCACGCTCGTGGCGGAGCCCGCGTGACGCTCACGCGCACGGACCGCGCCTGCATTCCTCGCGAGGCGCTCGGCATCATGACGGCGCGCACACTGGCGAACAGCCATCGGTGCCTGCTCGGCATCCTGCGGCCGGGGCTGGACGTGCTCGACGTGGGGTGCGGCCCAGGAACCCTCACCATCGAGATGGCCCGCCGGGCCCTGCCCGGTCGGGTCGTGGGTCTAGACGTGAATCCCGAGATGTTGGCGGCGGCGCGGGAGGCGAGCCCGCCCGGCGGCCTGCCCAATCTGCGTTTTCTCGAGGGCGACATTCGCGACGGCGGCTGGGAGGACGAGTTCGACCTCGTCAACGCCGCCCGCGTGCTCCAGTGGATTCCCGACGCTCCGCGTGCGCTCGGGCCGATGGTCGCCGCGACTCGGCCGGGTGGGCGCATCGTCGCGCTCGACTACGATCACACTCGCGCGCACTGGGCAGAATCGCCGGCATCCTGGCGGCACTTCTACGGCGCGTTTCTCGACTGGCGCGCTGCGGGCCACCTCGACAACGCCATCGTCCGGCGCCTTCCCGAGGATTTCGAAACGGCCGGCCTCGGCGACGTCCAGACCATCGAGCACGCACGCACGGTCCGGGCGGGCGAGGCCGACTTCTATCGGGTCGCGGGCATGTGGCGGCTGGTCGCGGAGAGCCGTGGTCGTCAGATGGTCGCGGCGGGCGCCCTCACCGACCGCGAGCGCGAGGCGGTGGTCGAGGACTACACCGACTGGATGCAGACGCCCCGCGCGGCCCTCACCCTCCACGAGGCGTGCGTGATCGGCCGGCGTCCCGGCACGAGCCATCCATGATGGATCCCGTCACCTTCGATATCTGCTGGAGCCGCCTCGTCGGCGTGGTCAACGAGCAGGCCGCCGCGCTGCAGCGCACGTCCTTCACATCGATCGTGCGCGAGGCGGGCGATCTCTCCGCGGGCGTCTTCGACCGGCGCGGCTGGATGCTCGCGCAGGCCGTGACGGGCACGCCGGGCCACATCAACTCGATGGCGCTCTGCGTCCGCCACATGCTGGCGGCGATCCCGCTGGAAGCCATCCGTCCGGGCGACGTGCTCATCACCAACGATCCCTGGAAGGGCTCGGGACACCTCAACGACGTCACGATCGCGACCCCGGTATTCCGCGGTGACGACTGCGTGGCCCTGTTCGCCTCCACGTGCCACACCGCCGACATCGGTGGGCACATCCTCTCGGCGGAGGCTCGCGAGGTCTACGAGGAAGGGCTCTTCATCCCGATCATGAAGCTCTACCACGGGGGTGCGCTCGATCCTGCCCTCGGGGCCCTCATCCGCGCCAATGTGCGGCTGCCCGAGCTGGTGATGGGCGACTTCCACGCCCAGATCGCCGGCGGCGCGGTGGGTGGCGAGAGACTGCTCGAGTTCATGAGCGAGTTCGGCCTCGAGAGGCTGGAGCCCCTGGGCGACGAGATCGTGGGGCGCACCGAGCGCGCGATGCGCGAATCCATCGCGCGGCTCCGCCCCGGATCGTACGAGTACGCGGTCACCTCCGACGGCTTCGACGAGCCCATCACGATCAAGGTCCGGTGCGAGGTGCGGGGCGACGAGCTCGCCATCGACTACACGGGCTCCTCGCCCGAAAGCCGCCGCGGCATCAACGTGGTCATGAACTACACGGAGGCCTACACAACCTACGGCACCAAGGTCATCGTGAGCCCCGACGTGCCCAATAACGAGGGCGCCTTTCGTCCCCTCCGCATCACCGCGCCCGAGGGCTCGATCCTCAACGCGCGGCCGCCCGCGCCGGTGGCCGCGCGTCACGTGGTCGGCCATTTCCTGCCCCACGCGATCGCGGGCGCGCTCAAGGAGGCCCTGCCCGACCGCGTGATGGCGGAGGGGTCGGCCAACATCTGGGGCGTGCAGGTGGCGGGCAAGGACGAGAGCGGGCGGCCCTTCAGCTTCGTGGTCTTCACCTCCGGCGGCACCGGCGCGCGGGCGACCAAGGACGGGCTCGCCGCCACCGCGTTCCCTTCCGGCGTGCTGGGCACACCCGCGGAGGTGATCGAGTCGCTGTCGCCGCTCGTGATCGAGCGCAAGGCGCTGCGCCCCGACTCGGGCGGAGACGGGCGCTATCGGGGCGGGCTCGGCCAGGAGATCGCCTTCCGCGTGCGCACCCGCGGGGCCTTCACCTGCTCGCTGCTCTGCGATCGCACCCGCATTCCGCCGCAGGGCTTCTTCGGCGGCGCTCCGGGCGCGACGGGCGCGGTGCTGATCAACGGCCGCATGCCGGCGAATCCCAAGGCAGAGCAGGTCCTTCAGCCGGGAGACCTCATCGAGATCCGCCTGCCGGGCGGCGGCGGGTATGGTCCTCCTGCGGAGCGCGATCCCGCCCTGCGCGCCCGCGACCGGCTCGAGGGTTACGTCACCACCGCGTAGATGGCCTCCCCGCTCAGGGCGGAGTGCGCGTGTCGAGCGCGGTCTCCTCGGGGAGCGGAGCCGGCGGCGGCGAAGACGGCGGCGCAGCTTCTCCCAGCAAGGCTTCGGTGATGGCGCGGGCGAGGCCGTCTGCGGCCACGCTGCGAGCGGTGCGAAACCGCTCGGCGCCTGCCCGACCCCATCCCGCAAAGTCATCGCCTGGCTCGGCTCGCCCGAACGTGTGGGTGAGGATCTCGGCCCCATCCGAGGTACGGATGACCCGCAGCCGCGCGCGCGCTCGAAGCTCGAGCGTGGGATTGATGATGTCCTCGAACGACGGGCTCACGCCGTAGGCGGGCTTGGAGCCGGCCCTGAGCGGCCGTGCCAGCCGCACGTCGAGCACGTACACCTCCACGACGGTGTCCACTCCCTCGGCGGCCAGCGCTCGATAGTCCCGGCGCTCCTCCGGGCCGATGGGACCGCGGCCGGCCCACGCCGCGCCCGAGCGCGACTCCTCCCGCGCAAGCAGCAGCCGCACAATCTGATCCCGCAGCGCCTCCTGCACCTGCGACTCGCCCGCGACCAGTGCGAGCGCGCCGGCGGCGGCGACGAACTCGGCGAGGGGCACACCCTTGCGCCCACCCTCGATGCCGCCCGAGACCATCATGACCGGTGTCCAGATCGCGAGCCCGCAAGCCTCGACAACGCGGCCAAAACTCACCATGCAGAGGGCGCCACTGAGGACCCCCGTCCCGAGCCCCGCGCCGATTCCTGCGAAGGCGGCGCCAGGGCCGCTCGGAACCGGATAGGTGAAGCTCCATTCTGGGGGGACTTCCGCGGCGATCACGGCGATGGTCCCCAGGCGGGCGCGGTCGCGCTCGGCAAGCCGCGGCGGACCGTGCCCGGCACAGCCGGCGAGCAGGACGCCAAGCAGGGCGGAGACAAGAGGCCGTGACCTGAGCATAGATCCTCCGATACTTGAGAATCATAGATCCTACAGCCAGCCCAAGCCAGTCCCGGACGGGCGTCCCCCGCCCGCCGGGGCGCCCTCAACTTGCGGCGGGGGAGCGCGTATGTTAGCGTAGCCAAGCGATTTTTCCCCACAAGGAGACCTACGCTCATGGCCGATAGCGCCCTTCACCTCACCGAGGCCAATTTCGATACCGAGGTTGGCAAGCACGCCGAGGTCCTCATGGTGGACTTCTGGGCCGAGTGGTGCGCGCCCTGCCGCGCCATCGCCCCTACCCTGGAGGAGCTTGCTCGGGAGGGGAGCGGCAAGGTGAGCCTCGCCAAGGTGAACGTGGACGACAACCCCGCGCTGGCCGCCCGTTACGGGATCCGGTCGATCCCGACCATCCTCTTCATGAAGTCGGGCACGGTGGTGGACCAGGTGGTGGGCGCCGTCCCCAAGGCCCAGCTCAAGAAGAAGCTGGACGCCATCGGCTGACGCCGCACCGCCACACCATGTTGCCGGCCGCGCCCCGTATCCCCCCGCTCTCGCCCTCGCGCGAGGAGTTCCGGGCGCTCGCCGCGCGGGGCAATCTCGTCCCCGTCTACGCCGAGCTGGCCGCGGATCTCGACACCCCGCTGTCCGCCTTTCTTCGCTTGCGCCCGGGCCCCTACGCCTTTCTCCTCGAGTCGGTGGAAGGCGGCGAGAAGTGGGCACGCTATTCCTTCCTCGGGTCGGATCCCCTCATGGTGTTCACTGCCAAGGGCAACCGCCTCACGATCCGCCACGCCGACGGCCGCAGCGAGCAGGTGGAGACGGAAAACCCGCTCGAGGGGCTGCGGGGCGTGCTCTCGCGCTTCAGGCCGGTGCCGGTGCCTGGGCTGCCCCGCTTCCAGGGCGGGGCCGTGGGATTCTTCTCGTACGACATCGTGCGCCACGTCGAGCGGCTGCCCCGCCTCGCCAAGGACGATCTCCGGCTGCCCGACGCGGTGTTCATGCTCACCGACAGCCTGCTCGTCTTCGACAATCTCAAGCACCGCCTGCTCGTGATCGCCAACGCGCACATCGAGGGGACGGACGCCGCCGGGCTGGACCGCGCCTACGATGCCGCCGCGGTGAAGATCGGGATGCTCCTCTCCAAGCTCGCGCGGCCGGCCCGCCCCCCCGCCCCGCTCACCTTCCCCGATCCGCAGCCGCTGGTGGCGCTGGGCGAGGAAGGGTTCACGTCGACGATGGATCAGGCCACCTTCATGGAGGCGGTGCAGCGGACCAAGGAATACATCGCGGCGGGCGACGCCTATCAGGTCGTGATTTCGCGGCGGCTGGATACCGAGCTCAAAGCCGATCCGTTCACGGTGTATCGGGCCCTCCGCACCATCAACCCGTCCCCGTACCTGTTCTTCCTGCGCCTCGGCAAGACCAGCATCGTGGGCTCGTCGCCCGAGGTGCTGGTGCGGCTCGAGGACGGCCGCGTCGAGGAGCGTCCCATCGCGGGCACGCACCCGCGGGGGGCCACCGAGTCCCAGGACGCGGCCCTCGCCGCCCAGATGGTCGCTGATCCCAAGGAGCGCGCCGAGCACGTGATGCTCGTCGACCTCGGCCGCAACGACGTGGGGCGGGTGGCGCGGATCGGCACGGTCGAGGTGACGGAGTTCATGGTGGTGGAGCGCTACTCGCACGTCATGCACCTGGTCAGCCACGTGCGGGGCGAGCTCGCCACCGGCAAGGATGCCTTCGACGTGCTCGCCGCCACCTTCCCCGCGGGGACCTTGTCGGGCGCGCCCAAGGTGCGCGCGATGGAGATCATCGAGGAGCTCGAGCCCACGCGGCGCGGACCCTACGGCGGCGCCGTCGGCTACATCTCGTACTCCGGGAACATGGACTCCTGCATCACGATCCGCACGGTGGTGTGCCAGGGCCAGCGCGCCTCGATCCAGGTCGGCGCGGGCATCGTGGCCGACTCGGATCCCAAGACGGAGTGGCTGGAGACCTGTTCGAAGGCCCGCGGCATGATCCTGGCGCTTCGCACCGCCGCCCAGGAGACCGGTCGATGATCTTCGTCCTCGACAACTACGATTCATTCACCTACAACCTCGTCCAGTACCTCGGCGAGCTGGGCGCGGACGTGCGCGTGGCGCGGAACGACGCCCTCACGGTGGAAGACGTGATGGCCATGGATCCGGACGGGATCGTGATTTCGCCGGGCCCCGGCCACCCGACCCAGGCCGGTATCACGCTGCCGTTGATCGAGCGTTGCTGCGCGTCCACCCCGATCTTCGGGGTGTGCCTCGGCCATCAGGCCATCGGCCAGGCCTTCGGCGGCAGGGTGACGCGGGCCAAGGCGCAGATGCACGGCAAGACGTCGCGGATCACCCACGACGGGCGCGGGGTCTTCGCCGGGCTCACACCGGGCTTCGAGGCCACGCGCTACCACTCGCTCGTCGTTCTCGAGGAAGGCTTCCCCGCCGACCTCGAGATCTCGGCCCGGGCGGAGGACGGCGAGATCATGGGGCTCCGGCACCGCCGGTTCCCGGTGGAAGGCGTGCAGTTCCACCCCGAATCCATCCTGACTACCGAGGGCAAGGCGCTCCTCCGGAACTTCCTGGCGCGCGTGCCCGTCGCGGCTCGGTGATGGGTAGCGCGGACCCTCCAAGTCGCGGCCCAGCCGCGACCTCGACCCAGTGAGCCTGCGCCGGCTCGGAGAGCGCGGGCTGATCCAGCGCATCCGACTCGACTCGGAGCGGGCCCCCGCCGCGGGTGTCACGGTGGGTATCGGCGACGATACCGCCGTGCTGGCGGTTACACCGGGTGCGGCGCTCCTCGCGACCACCGATCTGGTGATCGAGGACGTGCACTTTCGGCGCGTCTGGGCGAGCCCCGAGGACATCGGCTGGAAGGCGATGGCCGTGAATCTCTCGGACATCGCGGCCATGGGCGGCGTGCCGCGCTGGGCGCTGATCGGCCTCGCGGTGCCCGAGGACACCGACGCCGAGGAGGTCGCAGGCTTCTTCCGCGGCCTGCGTGGGGCAGCCGGGCCGCACGGGGTCGCCCTGGTGGGCGGCGACACCTCTCGATCTCCCGCGGGCTGGCTCGTCAACGTGACCCTCCTCGGCGAGCACACGGGGACGCCGCGCCTGCGCTCGACCGCGCAGCCCGGCGACGCCATCGCCGTGACGGGCGGGCTTGGGCGCTCCGCGGCGGGCCTCGCCGTGCTCGAGCGCGGCGTCACGGACGCGCGACGGCGCGGCCTCGCCGATGACGCGATCGAGGAGATCACGCGCGCGCATCTACGGCCCCAGGCGCGCGTGGGGGAGGGCCAGTGGCTGGGCCGTGCCCCAGGCGTGCGGGCGATGATGGACTGCTCCGACGGCCTCGCCACGGATCTCGGTCATATCTGCCGCGAGTCGCGGGTGAGCGCGCGGATCCAGGTCGACCGGATCCCGCTGGGGGCCGGCGTTGCTGCGGCGGCGGACGCGCTGGGCGGCAATGCCCTGGCGTGGGCCACCGGCGGCGGCGAGGACTATGAGCTGCTGATCACCGGTGATCCGGCCGAGCTGGCGCGGCTCACGCTCGAGCTGCCGCGGAGCACCGGCACGGCGCTGAGCGTGATCGGGGAGGTCGAGGCGGACGGGAACGGGATTCGGTGGGTCGGCCCCGAGGGCCACGCGGTGACGCTGGGCGCGGGCTTCGAGCACTTCCGTGGCTGACCTCACCTTCCTCGAGCTGGCGGTGCTCGCGGTGCTCGTGCTCTGCTCCGCGGTGCTCACCGGCGCGGAGGCATCCTATTTCTCCTTGGGCCGCGCGCGGCTCAAGCGCCTGACCGAGCGCGAGGAGGACGCGGGCGAGCGGGCCACCACGCCGTTGCTCGAGCGGCCGCACGAGCTCCTGGTCACCCTGCTCGTGGGCATCACCCTCATCAACATCGGCGCCTCCGCGCTCGCCGCCGCGGTGGCCGAGCGCCTGCTCGGACCCTGGGGCCTGCCGGTGTCGATCGTGGTAATGGTGTTCCTGTTGAGTCTCTTCGGCGAGGTGCTGCCGATGACGCTGGCGGTGGAGCACCCCGAACGGTTCATCGCCTGGGTGAACCGCCCGGTGACCTGGCTGTCCATCGTGGTGGCGCCCATCCGCATGATCCTCGGTGGGTTCACCGCGCTGACGCTCCGGCTGGTCGGGTCGGAGCGACGGGACGACGCGCCGGAGATCACCGAGGAAGAGCTGCGGACGATGGTGGACGTGGGGGCTCGCGAGGGGGTGGTGGAGCGGACGGAGCGCGAGATGATCCATCGGGTCTTCGACCTCGAGGACACGATGGTGCGCGAGGTGATGGTGCCCCGGCCGGACATGTTCTGCCTGGAGGTCGGCGCGCCCCCCGACCGCATCCTCGATCTTCTCCGCGAGAACCTGCACTCGCGCGTGCCCGCTTACGAGGGCACCATCGACCAGATCGTGGGTGTCCTCTACACGAAGGAGCTCCTGCCCTATCTGCGCGGGCTGCCACCCGAGTTCGACCTGCGCATGCACCTGCATCCCCCCTACTTCATCCCCGAGTCCAAGCGGGCGGACGCGCTGCTGCGCGAGTTCCAGGCCAAGAAGCTCCACCTCGCGGTGGTGGTCGACGAGTACGGCGGCACTGCGGGCCTCGTCACCCTCGAGGATCTCCTGGAGGAGCTGGTCGGCGAGATCCGCGACGAGTTCGACGAGGAGGAGCGCCTCATCGTGGCTCTAGGCGACGGGGGCTTCCGCGTCTCGGGCCGGCTCTCGCTCTTCGACCTCAACGCCGCCACCGGCCTCTCCGTGTCCAGCGAGTCCTACGACACGGTGGGCGGGTGGGTCCTCGATCTCTTCGGCCGCGTGCCCAGCAAGGGCGAGCGGACGGAGACCGACGAGTACGAAGTGACGGTGGAGAAGGTGGAGCGCACCCGCGTGGTCGAGGTGCTGGTGACGCTCAAGACCGCGCCGGCCCCGACGCCGGAATCCGCGTGATCTACGTCTGGATCATCGCGATCGCGCTGGCCTTGACCGCCTTCTTCTCGGGCATGGAGATGGCGTTCATCGCCGCCAACCGGGTCCGGCTGCGGCACCTCGCGGAGGCGGGCAACCGCGCGGCGGCGCGGTATCTCGAGGCCTTCCGCCGCCCCGAGCGCGTCCTGTCAACGTCGATGATGGGGGTGACCATCGCGCACATCGTGGCCTCCTCGGCGGCCACGTGGGCACTCATCCCCTACCTGGGCACGTGGGCCGCCATCGCCGTCACCGCGGTCCTCACGCCCCTCATGCTCGTGTTCGGCGAGGTGATTCCCAAAGCGGTGGCGCGGGAATGGGCCACCGCCATCGTCCACTACCTCTACCCGCTCATCGAGCTGGCGAGCCGTGTCCTCGCGCCGCTCACGTGGGGGGCCAACGTCCTGGTGAGCGGCGCCCTCGGCCTGGTGGGCCTCCGCTCGGCATCGAGCCGGCAGTTCGTCTCGCGCGAAGAGCTGAAGGTTCTGCTCCAGCTCGAGCCGGAGGAAGCCGACGTCACCGTGATCGAGGCGGAGATGATCGACAAGATCTTCGACCTCGGCGAGAAGACGGTGCGCGAGATCATGGTCCCTCTGGTGGACGTGGTCGCCCTGCCCGGCTCCGCCCCGCCGGACGACGCGGTGCGGGTCATCGCCGAGCGCGGCTTCTCGCGCATTCCCGTATACACCGACCGCGCCTTCAACCTGGTCGGCGTGGTCACCGCGATGGATCTCCTCCGCCGCGGCGCCGCCGTCCAGGACCTCCGCGCCCTCATGCGGCCCGCCCACTACGTGCCGGAGAGCAAGCGCATCGATGATCTCCTCCGCGAGATGCAGAAGGGCCGCGTCCAACTCGCCGTGGTGGTCGACGAGTACGGCGGCGCGGTCGGTATCGTCACGGTGGAGGACATCGTCGAGCAGATCGTGGGCGAGATCGAGGACGAGCACGATCGTACGTCGCCGCTGGTGGAGCGGCTCCCGGACGGCAGCTATCGCGTGGCGGGACGAGTGCGCATCGAGGAGCTCAGCGAGTCGCTGGACTGGGAGCTGCCCTCCGGCGACTTCGAGACGGTGGCCGGCCTCGTGCTCGCGACGGTGAACCGGATTCCCGCGGTGGGCGAGGTGTTCGACGTCGGCCCCCACGAGTTCACCGTGCTCGAGGCCGACGAGCGGCGTATCCTGAAGGTCCGCATCACTCCGCCGGATCGACCGCATCCCAAGACCGCAGTCAAGGAGGGCTGAGCATGGCCGGGAAGATGGTGGACTTCAAGAGCAATGGCGGCACGACCAAGGGCTATCTGGCGACGCCGGCCTCGGGCAAGGGCCCGGGCGTCCTCGTCATCCAGGAGTGGTGGGGCCTCGTCGATCACATCAAGAAGGTGTGCGACCGCTTCGCCGCCGCCGGCTATTCCGCGCTGGCGCCCGACATGTACCACGGCCAGACCGCGACCGAGCCCGACGGGGCGGGCAAGCTCTTCATGGCGCTGAACATCGCCCAGGCGGAGAAGGATCTGGCCGGCGCGGCGACATATCTTGCCGGCCATTCCTCCACCGCCAAGCTCGGCGCGGTGGGGTTTTGCATGGGCGGCCAGCTCGCCCTCTTCGCCGGCACCACCAATCCCAGCATCGGCGCGGTCGTGGACTTCTACGGCATCCATCCCAATGTGAAGCCGGACTACAGCAAGCTCGCCGGCCCCGTGCTGGGCCTCTTCGCGGAGAAGGACGCCTTCGTGACGCCGCAGACCGCACGCGACGTGGAGGCGGCGATCAAGAAGGCGGGCAAGAGCGCCAGCATCCACATCTATCCCGGCGTGGACCACGCGTTCTTCAATGACGAGCGTCCGGAGGCCTACAACAAAGCCGCGGCCGAGGACGCGTGGAAGCGCACCCTCGCCCACTTCCAGGCCAATCTGAAGTAGCCTTCGGCCGCGCGCGCTCCGGGACGCGGGGTCCCGGAGCGCGCCAGAAGTGGATGGGCGGCCTCGGTTTTCTGCTACCGTAGCAGCCGTCCGATGATCGCTCTCCCGGAGCCCACCCTCGGCGCGCTCTGCTCGCTCGCCTCCGCGCTCGCCTGGGCCGTGGTGAGTCTCTGCGTCCGCCGGCTCCTCGGCACGCTCAATTCGCCCACCATCAACGCGCTCCGCACGCTGGGGGCGGGGGCGCTGCTGATGGCGTGGGTGCTCGGCACCGAGGGGCTCCAGGGCCTGCGCGAGATCGGGCTACCGACTTTCACGCTGCTCGCCGCGTCCATCGTCGTCTCCGGCAGCCTCGGCGACACTCTCTTCTTCGAGAGCGCGCGGTTCCTCGGCCTGGCTCGCGCCATGACCGCGTCGATGACGTATCCCATGCTCTCCGCGGTGCTCGCGGCGATCCTCCTCGACGAGCCGATCACCTCCGCCTTGGTCATGGGCTCCCTGCTGACCCTCGGCGGGCTGGCGCTCATCGTGGGCGCGCGGCCGAGCGAGCCGGACGGGCCCGGCCATCTCTGGCTGGGACTCCTGGCCTCGCAGGGGGCGTCGGTCGCCTGGGCGGTGGGCGTGATCATGCTCAAGGTGCCGCTCGCCACTCTCGACGCCACTGCGGCGCAGGCGGTGCGGCTGCCGTTCGCCGGGCTGGTCCTGTTCGCCACCCCGTGGGTGTGGGGCTCGATGGGGATCGTCCGTCGGGGCGGCATGGCGCTGGCCGGCCCGATCGCCTTGCTTGCCGTCCTCACCGCGGGCAGCTCGCTGTTCTTCGTATTGGGAGTGAAGCATGCGGGCGTGGGGGTCTCGACCGTGCTGTCCTCCACCGCGCCGATGTTCGCGATCCCGCTCGCCACCCTCTTCCTGCGCGAGCGGATTACCCGCGCCGCCGCCCTCGGCACGCTGATCACCGTGGCCGGCGTTGCCGTCCTCAACCTCTGAGGCGAGCGACCGGCCGCCGCGTCAGCCGATGAAGAGGCCCCCATTCGGGGACAGCCACTGCCCGGTGTAGAAGCTCGAGTCGTCGCACGCGAGGAAGAGCGCGGTCGCGGCGACCTCGCGGGGCTCGGCGAGACGGCCCAGCGGCGTCTGCGAGAGCAGCGCCTTCCGCGCCAGCGGCGAGATCGACTGGGTCATCGGCGTGTCGATGTAGCCGGGGCAGATCGCGTTCACGCGGATCCCGCGCGAGCCGACCTCGCGCGCCACCGCACGGGTCAAGGCGAGGATGCCGCCCTTGGCCGCGGAGTAGTGCGGCACCTGGGCGAGGCCCATCAGGGCCGCCACGCTCGAGAGGTTGACGATGGCGCCGCGGTTCTGGCGGCTCATGAGCCGCAGGGCGGCGCGCGTGCAGAAGAAGGTGCCGTTCAAGTGCACCCCGATGACGCGGTGCCAGGCCTCGTCGCTCATCTCCTGGGTCACGTCGAAGTGGGTCTGTATGCCCTCGCCGCTCACCATTTCCATGATGCGCGCCTCGGCCCGCTGACGACGCGCCTCCAGGTCCTCGCCGGGCCCCAGCGCGATGCCCGCGTTGTTGACGAGCGCGTCGAGGGCGCCGCAGCGACGCTCGATCTCGTCGAACATGGCGTTGACCTGGCGGCTGTCGGAGACGTCGGCGGCGACCGCGAAGGCGCCCCGCGCGCTCGCGCCCATCTCCTGCACCGTCTTCTCCGCGGTGGCGAGGTGGAGGTCATTGACCACCACCCGCGCGCCTTCCTCGGCGAAAAGGAGCGCGATTGCCCGGCCGATCCCCGATCCCCCGCCCGTCACAAGCGCCACCCGGTCCTTGAGCTTCATCGCCCCCTCCTCCGTTGCTTTGAACGCACGACGGGGGCGGCGCGCGCCGCCCCCGTGGATGAGCTTCGTCGAGACGGCGCAGGCTACCCGGCGGCGGCCGCCGCCTTCTTCCTGCGGCCCCTGCCCGCGCTGGCGCCCGCTTCGCCCTTGTCGCCCTTCTCAGCCTTGGGAGCCTTCTCCGCCTTGGCGTCCTTCTTCGGCTTCTCGCGCGGCGCCTCGGGGCGATCCACCAGCTCCAGCACCACCATGGGGGCGCGGTCGCCGGGCCGGGTGCCCGCATGGATGATGCGGGTGTAGCCGCCATTCCGGTCCGAGAAGCGAGAGGCGATAGTGTCGAAAAGCTTCTTCACCACCGTCTCGTCCGGCACCATGCTGAGCACCTGACGCTTGGCGTGCAGATCCTCGCGCTTGGCCAGGGTGACCATCTGGTCGGCGAGCCCGCGCACCGCCTTGGCTTTGGCCTCGGTGGTCATGATGCGCTCGTGACGGAACAACGCGACGAGCAGATTGCGAAACATCGCCCAGCGATGCGCGGTCAGCCGCCCCAGCTTGTAGTTCGCCCGCCCGTGCCTCATTTCGCGCCTCCCCGCCCGAGCGCCCCGAGCACCGCGGGATCGATGCGCATCCCCAGCGAGAGCCCGAGTCCGGCGAGGGCGTCCTTGATCTCGTCGATCGACTTCGAGCCCAGGTTCTTCACGTTCTCGAGCTCGGCATCCGTCTTCTGCACGAGGTCCGCCACGGTGAGGATCTCCGCGTTGCGGAGCGCATTGATGGCGCGCGCCGGCAGCGGCAGCTCTTCGAGGGCCTTGGAGAGGCTCTCCTGGAGGAAACCCTCGCCCGCCTCCTCGACCTCCTCGTCCTCCTCCGGCCCCCCGGGAGGCGCCAGCAGCGCGAAGTGGTCCCGCATGTAGCTGGCGGCGCGCGTGAGCGCCTCCTCGGGCGACACCGCGCCGTTGGTCCACACCTCGAGGATCAAGCGCTCGTAGTCGATCACTTTGCCCAGCCGCGAGGCCTCCACGTTATACGACACCCGCTGGATGGGCGAGAACGCCGCATCCATGGCAATGGCGCCCGCGGGCACCGTGCCGGCGGGATGCCCGGCCGCATTGACGTAGCCGCGCCCCACGCCCACGCCCACCTCGATCGACAGGGTCGCCCCCGCCTCGAGCGTGCACAGGGGCAGCTCGGGGTTCAGCACCTCGAGCCCGGTGCCCTCGAAGACGTCGGCACCCGTGACGTCCCGGGGACCGGTGGCGTCGAGCCGTGTGGTGAGCGGCTCACCCGAGGGGACGTTGAGCGCAAGCTTGCGGAGGTTCAGCAGCACTTCGACGGTGTCCTCGGCCACCCCGGGGATCTTCGTCTCGGCGTCGGGGACGCCGGGGATGCGCACCCATGACACCGCGGCGCCGGGGATGATGCTCAGCAGGGTGCGACGGACGGAGTTGCCCACGGTCAGGGCATAGCCCTTCTCGAAGGGCTCCGCGACCAGCCGCCCGTAACGGTCGGTGTTGATCTCCCACTCGATATGTCTCGGCTTCTGAAACGGAATCCTGGCCATGGTCTCCTACTTCGAGAACAGCTCGACGATCAGCTGCTCCTGCACGGGGATCTGGATGTCCTCCCGGACCGGGAGCCCACGCACTGTCCCCTTCTTCTGGTTGACGTCCACGTCCAGCCACGGCGGGACCGCGGAGCGGCCCGCCCCGAGATTGTCGACCACGCGCTCCTGCATCTTCGACGTGGCGCGGAGCGCCACCTCTTCGCCCACCTTCACGATATAGGACGGCACCGACACCTTGCGGGCGTTCACCTGGATGTGGCCGTGGGCCACCATCTGCCGGGCCTCGCGGCGCGAGGCCGCCATCCCGAGGCGGAACACCACATTGTCGAGCCGACGCTCGAGGAGCTTGAGCAGGTTCTCGCCGGTGATGCCCTTCTCCCGCTCGGCACGCTCGAAGTAGCGGCGGAACTGCGTCTCCAGCACCCCGTAGATGTTCTTGGCCTTCTGCTTCTCCCGCAGCTGGATGCCATAGTTGGTGAGCTTGGTGCGGGAGAGGCCGTGCTGGCCGGGGGGATAGTTGCGCCGCTCAATCGCGCACTTCTCGCCGAAGCAGCGCGCGCCCTTCAGGAACAGCTTGATCCCCTCGCGCCGGCACTGCCGGCACACCGCTTCGCGATATCTCGCCACGTCCCCTCCTCCCTACACCCGGCGCCGCTTGGGCGGCCGGCAGCCATTGTGGGGGATCGGGGTCACGTCGCGGATGGCGGTGACCTCGAGACCCACCGCCTGGAGGGCGCGGATGGCGGCCTCGCGGCCGGCCCCCGGGCCCTTGACGCAGACCTCGACAGACTTGAGCCCCAGGTCCATCGCCTTGCGGGCGGCGTTCTCGGCAGCGGTCTGCGCGGCGAACGGGGTGCTCTTGCGGGAGCCCTTGAAGCCCACGCTGCCCGCGCTCGCCCACGAAACCACGTTGCCGGTCTTGTCGGTCAGAGTCACGATGGTGTTGTTGAAGGTGGCCTGCACGTGGGCGACGCCCACGCGGACCTCCTTGCGCTCACGCTTGCGCCCGCCCTTGCGGGGCGCCGCCGGCTTGTCGCCTGATTGCTGCTCGTCGGCCATGTTCTGGGCTCCTTACTTCTTCGGCGCCGCAGGGGCGGCGGGCGCCGCGGCCGCGGGGGCGGCGGCGACGGGCTTCTTCTTGACCATGACGCCCTTGCTCTTGCCCTTCCGCGTCCGGGCGTTGGTGTGGGTGCGCTGACCACGGACGGGCAGGCCCTTGCGGTGCCGGATCCCGCGGTAGCAGCCGATGTCCATCAGCCGCTTCACGTTCATCGCGATCTCGCGCCGCAGGTCACCCTCGACCTTGTACTCGCGCTCGATGATGTCGCGCACCCGGGCGGTCTCGTCGTCGCTCCAGCTCTTCACGCGCTTGTTCCCGTCCACGCGCGCGTCCATCATGATGCGCCGCGCCGACGGGATGCCGACCCCGTAGATGTACTGGACGGCGACGACGCCGCGCTTGTCGCGGGGCAGGTCCACTCCGGCGATACGTGCCATGGGTGACTCCTCAGCCTTGCCGCTGCTTGTGACGGGGATTCTTGCAGATCACCCGCACGGCCCCGTGCCGGCGCACGATCTTGCAGTTCTCGCACCGCAGCTTGATCGACGGCTTGACTTTCATGACTGTCCTCTGAAAAAGACCTATTTGAACCGGTACGTGATCCGGCCGCGAGTGAGGTCGTACGGCGACAGCTCCACCTTGACCTTGTCCCCGGGCAGGATCCGGATGAAGTTCATGCGCATCTTGCCGGAGACGTGGGCGAGCACCTTGTGCCCGTTCTCGAGCTCGACGCGGAACATCGCATTGGGCAGCGGCTCGACCACCGTGCCCTCCACCTCGATCGCGTCTTCCTTGGCCACGCGCGCTCCCTAGGACCTGGGCTCGATGCGGGTGAGGACCTCGGGGCCTTCCTCGGTGATGGCGATGGTGTCCTCGAAGTGCGCGGCGAGACTGCCGTCCTCGGTGACGGCGGTCCATCGGTCGTCGAGGATGCGCACCTCCCACGACCCCATCGTGATCATGGGCTCGATGGCGAGCACCATGCCTGGCTTCAGCGCAGGCCCGCGGCCGGCCTCGCCGAAGTTCGGCACCTGGGGATCCTCGTGCAGCGCGCGGCCGATGCCGTGGCCCACGAAGGCCCGCACCACCCCGAAGCCGTGGCTCTCGCAGTGGCTCTGGACGGCGTGCGAGACGTCGCCCAGGCGATTGCCCGCGCGGCACTGCACGATCGCCTTGTCGAGGCTCTCGCGCGTGACGTCGAGCAGCTCCTGCACCCGGGGCGGCACCGGGCCCACCGGCAACGTGATCGCGCAGTCGGCGTAGTAGCCCTCCACGATGCACCCGAGGTCGAGCCCGATGATGTCCCCCTCCGCGAGCCGGCGCTTCGCCGACGGGATCCCGTGGACGATCTCCTCGTTGATGGAGGTGCAGACCGTCGCGGGGAAGCCGCGGTAGCCCTTGAAGGCGGACTTGGCGCCCTTGCCGACGATGAACGCTTCCACGTCGGCGTCGATGTCCCTGGTGGTGAGGCCTGCGCGCACCATCGCGCGCAGGCGATCCTTCACCTCGGCGAGGATATGGCCGGCCGCGCGCATGTGCGCGAGCTCGCGGGGCGACTTGAGCAGGATCACGCGGGCACCGCCCGTCCCACCGCCTTGCGGATGTCCGCGGCGACGCCCGGCATCGCGCCCTCGCCGGGCACGGTGGCGAGGAGGCCGCGGTCGCGGTAGTACGCGAGCAGCGGCGCGGTCTGCTTCTCGTAGACATCGAGCCGCGTGGCCACCGCCTCGCGGGTGTCGTCCGAGCGCTGGGTGAGCTCGCCGCCGCAGTTGTCGCAGCGTCCCGTCGTCCGGGGCGGGGCGGACACGAGGTGGAAGGCGGCGCCGCACTTGGGACACACGCGCCGGCCGGTGAGGCGGCGGAGCAGCTCCTCGCGGCCCACCTCGAGGTAAATGACCCGGTCGATGGACTGACCCCGGCGCTTCAGCATGGCGTCGAGCGCCTGCGCCTGCGCAGTGGTGCGCGGAAAGCCGTCCAGCACGAAGCCGGCCGCGCCGTCCGGCCGGGCGAGACGCTCCTCCACGAGCCCGATCACCACGTCGTCGGGCACGAGCCCGCCCGAGTCCATGTGCCGCTTGGCCTCGAGCCCGAGCGGCGTCTTCGCCCCCACCGCCTCGCGCAGCATGTCACCGGTGGCCACCTGGGGGACGCCCCACTCCGCGGCGAGACCACGCGCCTGGGTGCCCTTGCCCGCGCCCGGGGCGCCGAGAAAGATGACGCGCGCGCTCATGCCCGGGCCCGCTGGCGCTTCCGGAGGAAGCCCTCGTAGTTCCGCATCAGCAGGTGCGACTCCATCTGTCGCACGGTGTCCAGGGCCACGCCCACCACGATCAGGAGGCTGGTGCCGCCGAAGTAGAAGGGCGTGTTGAACCAGCGGATGAGGAAGTCGGGCAGCACCGAGATGAGGGCGAGGAAGATGGCCCCCGGCAGGGTGATGCGCGTGAGTGTCCGGTCGATGTACTCCGCCGTCTTCTTGCCCGGCCGCACCCCGGGAATGAACCCGCCGTACTTCTTCATGTTGTCGGCGAGGTCGATGGGATTGAACACGATCGCGGTGTAGAAGTAGGCGAAGAAAATGATGAGGCCGCAGTACATGACGGTGTAGGTCACGTGCCCCGGCGAGAGCGCTTCGGTGATCACCTGCATCCACGGGTGATTGACGAACCGGGTAAGGGTCGCCGGGAACAGGATCAGCGACGACGCGAAGATCACCGGGATGACGCCCGCGGTGTTGATGCGCAGGGGGATGTGGGTGGACTGGCCGCCGTAGACCCGGCGTCCCACCACCCGCTTGGCGTACTGGACGGGAATCTTCCGCTGGCCCTCCTGCATGAGGATGACCGCCGCGGTGACCAGGAGCATCATCACGAGCAGCGCCACGAACACGGGCAGCCGCAGCTCCCCCGTCGAGATGAGGCGATAGGACGAGATGATCGCCGACGGCAGCCGGACCACGATACCCGCGAAGATGATCAGCGAGATGCCGTTGCCGATCCCCTTCTCCGAGATCTGCTCGCCCAGCCACATGATCAGCGCGGTTCCGGTGGTGAGCGTGATCATGGTGAGGAGCCGGAAGCCCCAGCCCGGATCCGGCACGATGGCGCCGCCGCCCGGCGCCCGCATGCTCTCGAGCCCCACCGCGATGCCGAAGGCCTGGATCAGCGACAGCACGATGGTGCCGTAGCGGGTGTACTGGGTGATCTTCTTCTTGCCTGCCTCCCCTTCCTTGGCGAGCCGCTCGAGCGCGGGGATCACCACGGTGAGCAGCTGCAAGATGATCGAGGCCGAGATGTACGGCATGATGCCCAGCGCGAAGATCGTGAGCCGGCGCAGGTTACCGCCCGAGAAGAGGTCCACCATCCCGAGGAGCGTGCCCTGCACCTGGTCGAAGAACTGGGCGAGCGCGTGCCCATCGATACCCGGGGTCGGGACGTGGGCGCCGAGGCGATAGGCGGCGAGCAGGCCGAGGGTGATCAGCACCCGCCGCTTGAGCTCCTCGATCCGGAAGATGTTCCGGAAGCTCTGCAGGCTCTCGAACATCAGGCCAGGACCTCCACCCGTCCCCCCGCCGCCTCGACCTTCTTCCGGGCCGACTCGCTGATCTTGTGGGCGCGCACGGTGAGGGCATGACCGAGGTCGCCGTCCCCCAAGACCTTGACCCCGCCCCGGTCGGCCTTCTTGATGAGGCGCGCCTGGAGCAGGCTGTCGGGATCGACCACGCTGCCCGCGCCGAAGCGCGCGGCGACGTCCTTCAGATTGACGATGGCGAGCTCGGTCTTGCCGCCAAAGGGCAGGAAGCCGCGCTTGGGCAGGCGCCGGTACAGCGGCATCTGGCCGCCCTCGAAGCCCGGACGCACCCCGCCGCCGGAGCGGGCGTTGAGACCCTTGTTGCCCTTGCCGGATGTCTTGCCGGTGCCGGACCCGGGGCCGCGGCCCAGCCGCTTCCGCTTCTTCGTGGCGCCCGCCGCCGGCCGTAGATCCTCGATCCTCATGCCGCCTCCACCTTGAGGGCGAACGTGACCGCCTTGATCATCCCGCGGATGCTCGGGCTGTCGTCGTGCTCCACCGTCTGGCGGATGCGCCGAAGCCCCAGCGCGCGCACCGTCGCCTCCTGCTTCGGGCTGAGCCCGATGATGCTCTTCACCAGCGTGACCTTGAGCTTCTTAGCCACCCGCCGCCTCCTGGCCGTCACCGTCGAGGGAGCGCCGCCGCGCCGCGTGCAGGTCGAGCTGCCGCTTCATGCGCCGGAACGCGTCGATGGTCGCCTTGAGCACGTTGTGCGGATTGTTGGTCCCCAGCGTCTTGGTGAGCACGTCCTGGACGCCCGCCGCCTCCAGCACCGGGCGCACCGCGCCGCCGGCAATGACGCCGGTGCCCTGGGACGCCGGCTTGAGGTAGACCCGGGCGGCCCCGAAGTGGCCGGTCATCTCGCACGGGATCGTGGTGTCCTTGAGCGGCACGAAGATCAGGTCCTTCTTGGCGTGCTCCACCGACTTACGGATGGCCTCGGGGACCTCGCGCGCCTTGCCGAGGCCCACGCCGACGTGGCCGCGGCCGTCGCCCACCACCACGAGGGCGGTGAACGAGAAGCGCCGGCCGCCCTTCACGACCTTGGCGACACGGTTGATCGAGACGACCCGGTCGGTCAGGTCGAGCGCGCTGGAATCGATCCGTCCTTCAGCCACTCCGTCCTCCCTAGAACGCGAGGCCGCCGGCCCGTGCCGCATCGGCCAGCGCCTTCACCCGCCCGTGATACTGGTAGCCGCCGCGGTCGAACACCACGGGCCCGATGCCCCTGGCCTTCGCCCGCTGGGCGATCAGCTCGCCCACCAGCTTCGCCGCCGCCACGTTGCCGCCCGTCTTCATCTTGGTACGGAACTCCGCGGCGCGGCTGTCCACCGAGCACAGCGTCTTGCCGTCGGCGTCGTCGATGATCTGCGCGTAGATGTGATTCAGGCTCCGGAACACCACGAGTCGCGGCCGCTGAGCGGTCCCCTGCACCAGACGCCGCACCCGCACGTGCCGGATCTTCCGGGCCTCGACCTTGCGATTCGCCTGCATCACTTGGCTCCCGCCTTCTTGCCCACTTTCCTGCGGATGTACTCGTCGGCGTACTTAATGCCCTTGCCCTTGTAGGGATCCGGCTTGCGGAGGCCGCGGATGAGCGCGGCGGTCTGCCCCAGCAGGGCCTTGTCCGCCCCCCGCAGGGTGATCGACACCTGCTTCTCCACCTCGGCCTGGATGCCGTCGGGAAGCGGGAAGATCACGGGGTGCGAGTAGCCGAGGGCGAGCTGCAGGTTCTTGCCCTGGAGCTGGCACCGGTACCCGATGCCCACGATCTCGAGCTTGCGCTCGAAGCCGTCCTTCACGCCGTGCACCATGTTGGCGATCAGCGAGCGCGTGAGGCCGTGGAGGGCGCGCACGTTCCGCTCGTCCGAGCTCCGGCTCACCGTGACCAGGGCGGGATCGGCCTTGACCGAGATGCCGCTGGGCAGCGAGTGCGAGAGCTTCCCCTTGGGGCCCTCCACGCGCACCGCGGCGCCGTCCACCGCGACCTTCACGCCCTGCGGCACCGGGATGGGCTTGCGTCCGATTCGCGACATGAGTCGGCTCTCCTACCAGACGTAGGCGAGGACCTCGCCGCCGAGGCCCTGCTTGCGGACCTCGCGGTCGGTCATCACGCCCCGGGAAGTGGACAGGATCGCCACCCCCATGCCGCCCAGAATGGACGGGATCTTGTCCTTGCCCACGTAGACTCGCCGGCCCGGCTTCGACACCCGGACGAGGCCGGAGATGACGCGCTCGTTGCCGGACCCGTACTTGAGATACACGCGCAGGGTGCCGGGCCTCTTCTCCTCCATGAGTCGGAAGTTCTTGATGAAGCCCTCGGTCTTGAGAATCTCGGTGATGCGAACCTTGAGCTTGGACGCCGGGATGTCCACCTTTTCGTGCTCGGCCCGGCTCGCGTTGCGGATGCGGGTCAGGAGGTCGGCGATGGGATCGGTCATCATACCTCGCGCCTCCCTACCAGCTCGCCTTGACCACGCCCGGCACCTCGCCCTTGAGGGCCAGCTCCCGGAAGCAGAGTCGGCAGGCCTCGAACTTCCGCAGGTAGCCGCGGGGACGGCCGCAGATCTTGCAGCGGCTGTAGCCCCGCGACTTGAACTTCGGGGGGCGCTGCGCCTTCATGATGAGCGAGATCTTCGCCATGCCTTAAGACTCCCTGAAGGGCAGGCCGAGCTGGGTCAGCAGGGCCTTCGCTTCTTCGTCGGTGCCCGCGGTGGTCACCATGATGATGTCCATGCCGCGTACCTTGTCGACCTTGTCGTACACGATCTCCGGGAAGATGACCTGCTCCTTGAGCCCGAGGGCGTAGTTGCCGCGCCCGTCGAACGCCTTGGGCGGCACGCCCTTGAAGTCACGCACCCGTGGGAGGGCCACGTTGACGAGGCGATCGAGGAACTCGTACATCCGCGCGCCCCTCAGCGTCACCTTGCAGCCGATGGGCGCGTTCTCGCGGAGCTTGAAGTTCGCGATCGACTTCTTCGCGCGCGTGATCACCGGCTTTTGGCCGGCGATGGTCTGCAGATCCGACACCGCGAAGTCCACGACCTTGGCGTTCTCCTTGCCCTCGCCCACGCCCATATTGATGACGATCTTCTCGAGTCGCGGCACCTGGAACGGGTTGGTGTAGCCGCGCTCCTTCATGAGGGCGGGGATCACCGCCGCGCGGAAGCGATCGCGCAGCCGCGGGGGCACGTCGCCGGACACGCGCGCCTGGGCGGTGGCCGCCGCGGCGGTGGCGGGCGCGCCCTTGCCGCCGCCCTTGCCGGCGGGGGCGGGCTTCTTGCCCCCGCCTTGCTGGGCCGGCTGCGGCGCCTTGCCGGGGGCCTTCGCCTGGGGCTTCTTCTCGTCAGCCATGGCCTATCCCTTGTCCATCATCTCGCCCGACTTGCGGGCGACGCGGGCCTTGCGGCCGTCGGCGAGCTGCTTGACGCCCACCCGCGTGGGTTTGTCGCTGCGGGGATCCACCAGCATCACGTTGGACAGATGCAGGGGCGCCTCGCGCTCGATGATGCCGCCCTGCCGCAGCTTCTGGGTCGGCTTCTGATGCTTCTTCATGAGGTTGATCCGCTCCACCACCACCCGGCCTTCTGCGGGCATCACCCGCAGGACCCGGCCGCGCTTGCCGCGCTCCCGGCCCGCGATGACCACCACGGTGTCGCCCTTCCGCACGTGCGCTTGCGCCATCGCGTCCTCAGATGACCTCGGGGGCCAGCGAGATGATCTTGGTGAACTGCTTGTCCCGGAGCTCCCGCGCGACGGGCCCGAAGATGCGCGTGCCCACCGGGTTGTCGTCGGCCTTGAGGAGCACCACCGCGTTGCGGTCGAAGCGGATGTACGAGCCGTCCTTCCGGCCCACTTCCTTCACCGTCCGCACCACCACCGCGCGGGCGACTTCCCCCTTCTTCACCGTCCCGTCCGGCACCGCCTCCTTGACCGCGACGATCACGATGTCGCCGAGGGAGGCGTAGCGCTTGTTCGCGCCGCCCATGACGCGGATGCACTGCGCCTTCTTGGCGCCGGAGTTGTCGGCCACGTCGAGCATCGTCCTCGGCTGGATCATGTCGGTCTCAGGAGGCCCGGGTCACGATTTCCCGGATCCGCCAGCGCTTCTCCTTGGACAGGGGCCGCGTCTCCTCGAGGAGGACCCGATCGCCCGTCTTGCTCGCGTTGGTCTCGTCGTGAGCCTTGAGCCGCTTGGTGCGCCGCACCACGCGCTCGTAGCGCGGATGCCGATACACCCGCTCGATCAGCACCACGCGGGTCTTGGTCATCTTGTCGCTGACCACCACGCCTTCCCGGGTCTTCGTCTCCGCCACCAGCGTCCTCCTCAGGCCTTCGCGGTGCGCCGCTCGCGCAGGATCGTCTGGATCCGGGCGAGATCGCGGCGCGCCTGCCCGACGCGCGAGGGATTCTTCGCCACGCCCATGGACAGCTGGAAGCGCAGGTTGAAAAGCTCCTCGGTGAGCTCCTTGCCCTTCTGGTTCAGCTCGTCCTCCGACATCTCCCGCCACTTCGTCGCCTTCATGGTTGCCTCAGAGCGCCCGCGTCCGGGTCACGAACTTGGTCTTGATGCCGAGCTTCTGCGCGGCGAGCCGGAAGCCGTCCTTGGCCGTCGCCTCGTCCACGCCCTCCATCTCGTAGAGGATGCGGCCGGGCTTCACCACCGCCACCCAGAACTCGGGATTGCCCTTACCCTTGCCCATCCGCGTCTCCGCCGGCTTCTTCGTCACCGGCTTGTCGGGGAACACGCGGATGAAGATCTTCCCGCCCCGCTTGACGCTCCGGGTGAGCGAGACACGGGCCGCCTCGATCTGCCGGTTGGTCACCCACGCCGGCTCGAGCGCCTTGAGCCCGTAGTCGCCGAAGGCCAGGGTCGACCCGCGCTGCGCCTTGCCCTTCATGCGCCCGCGCTGGGCCTTGCGATACTTGACGCGCTTGGGCATCAGCATGGGATCAGGCCTCGGCCGTCCGCTGGGTGGGCAGGACCTCGCCCTTGAAGATCCACACCTTCACCCCGATGGCGCCGTACGTCGTGTGCGCCTCGGCGAGGCCGTAGTCGATGTCGGCCCGCAGCGTGTGCAGGGGTACCCGTCCATCGCGGTACCACTCGCGGCGCGCGATCTCCGCGCCGCCGAGCCGGCCGGAGCAGGCGATCCGGATCCCGTCCGCGCCCAAGCGCAGAGCCGAGGTCACCGCCTTCTTCATCGCGCGGCGGAAGGCCACCCGCTTCTGGAGCTGGAGGGCGACGTTCTCCGCCACCAGCTGCGCGTCCAGCTCGGGGTGGACGACCTCCTCGATGTTGAGGTGGACTTCCTTCTGAGTGCGGCTCTGGATCTCGTTCTTGAGCTTCTCCACCTCGGCGCCCTTGCGGCCAATGATGATGCCGGGGCGCGCGGTGAAGATCGAGATGCGGGCCCGGTTGGCCGAGCGCTCGATATCGATCTTCGAGATCCCCGCGTGGTAGAGCGCCGACTTGATGAACCGGCGAATCTTCACGTCCTCATGGAGGAGGCCGGCGTAGCCCTTGGTGGCGAACCACCGCGAGCTCCACGTCCGCGTGGTCCCGAGCCGGAATCCGATCGGATGGGTCTTCTGCCCCATAATTACCTTCCCGCCCCCGCCCGCGCGCGCGGGCGCGGCGTCTCGTCGGAGAGCTCGATGGTGAGATGGCTGGTCCGGTGCTTGATGAAGTACGCGCGGCCCATCGCCCGGGGCGACACCCGCTTGAGGCCGGGGCCGCCGTCGGCGACCGCCTTGACCACTCGGAGATCGTCGAGGTTGCGTACCTGATGGTTGTGCTCGGCATTGGCGATGGCCGAGCGCAGCACCTTCTCGATCAGGCGCGCCGCCGCCTTCGGGGTGAGCTGCAGGGTGGCGAGGGCCTCGCCCACCGACTTGCCGCGGATGTGCTCGAGCACGAGGCGCGCCTTGCTGGCGGGCACCCGGATGTAGCGCGCGGTCGCCTGCGTCTTCACCGCCTCACGCCTTCCCGGTAGGCGACGTGGCGGCCTTCTCGGCGGAGCCGTGCGCCTTGAAGGTACGGGTGAGCGCGAACTCGCCGAGGCGGTGCCCCACCATGTTCTCGGTGATGTACACCGGGATGAACTTCTTCCCGTTGTGCACGGCGAGCGTGTGGCCCACGAACTCTGGCACGATCGTCGACCGGCGCGACCAGGTCTTCAACACCTTCTTCTGCCGTGTCCGATTCAGGTCGTCGATGCGGGTCATGAGCCGCGTCTCGACGAAGGGGCCTTTGCTGGTTGAGCGTCCCATGGTCAGCCTTTCTTACTTGGTCCGGCGCGTGATGATGTAGCGGTCCGACGGACGGGCGCCCCGACGGGTCTTGTAGCCCTTGGTGGGCTTGCCCCATGGGGTCATCGGGTGATTGCCCTTGCCCTTGCCTTCGCCGCCGCCCATGGGGTGGTCCACCGGGTTCATCACGGTGCCTCGCACGGTGGGCCGGAAACCCTTCCAGCGCACGCGACCCGCCTTGCCGACGGACACGTTCTCGTGGTCGAGATTCCCCACCTGCCCGACGGTGGCCATGCAGTCCAGCGCCACCCGCCGCACCTCTCCCGAGGGGAGCTTGAGATCGGCGTGGTCACCTTCCTTGGCGAGGAGCTGCGCCAGCGTCCCCGCGCTGCGGCAGAGCTGGCCCCCGCGGCCCGGCTGCAGCTCCACGTTGTGCACGAGGGTGCCGAGCGGGATGTTGCGGATGGGCAGCGCGTTGCCGGGCAGGATGTCCGCCTGCGGCCCCGACATCACGATGTCCCCGGGCTTGAGCCCGAGCGGCGCGATGATGTAACGCTTCTCGCCGTCCCGATAGTGCAGGAGCGCGATCCGCGCCGAGCGTCCGGGATCGTACTCGATCCCGGCCACCTTCGCGGGGATGCCGAGTTTCTCGCGGCGGAAATCGACCTCGCGCAGCATGCGCTTGTGCCCACCGCCCCGATGCCGGACGGTGATCCGGCCATAGGCATTCCGCCCGTTGATCCGCCGCTTGGGCTGGAGCAGGCTCTTCTCCGGCGTCTTCTTGGTGATCTCCTCGTTGGTGAGGAGCGTCATGTAGCGCCGCGCCGGCGAGGTGGGCTTCAGTGTGCGGATTCCCATCGGTCTCAGGCTCCCTCGACGAGCTCGATCTTGTGGCCGGGCGCCAGCGTGACGATCGCTTTCTTCCAGTCGGAGCGCTGGCCCTCGAAGCGGCCCATGCGCTTCCACTTCCCCTGCATGGACGTCGTGCGTACGTCGGCGACCTTCACGTTGAACACGCGCTCGACGGCCTGGCGGATCTCGACCTTGTTGGCGTTCCGCGCGACCTCGAACGTCACGGTGTTGTGCTCGTCCTTCTGCCGCATGCTCTTCTCGGTCATGAGCGGGCGGAACAGCACCTGGCGGGGATCTCTCATCGCGAGAGCGCCTCCTGGAGCGCGACGAGGGCCGCGCGCTCCGCGACGACCCGGTCGTGGCGCACGAGCTGATACACCGAGGTATGGAGCGCGGTGGTGACCTCGAGCCACGGCACGTTGGCCGCCGCGCGCTCGACGTCGGCGCTCCGCTCGCCGAGCACGAGGAGGGTCGGCCCCGCGGCGGCGCCGAACGACGTGAGGCGCGCGACCAGGGCCTTGGTCTTGGGCTCCGCCAGGCCGAGTTGCTCCACCACCGTCAGCTCGCCCGCCGCCACCTTGGCGGCGAGGGCCGAGCGCAGGGCGGCACGCCGCATCTCCGCGGGCATCGCCTTGTCGTACTTGCGCGGCCGCGGGCCGAACGGCTTGCCGCCGCCCTTCCACTGGGTGGCGCGGATCGACCCCTGGCGGGCGCGCCCGGTCCCCTTCTGCCGCCACGGCTTCCGGCCGCCGCCGCGCACCTCGCTGCGGCCGCGCGTGGAGTGCGTGCCCACGCGCCGGTCGGCGAGCTCGCGCACCATCGCCTGATGCACGATGGGTACGCTCACCGCGCCCCCGAACACCGCGTCGGCGAGCTCGAGGGTGCCGCGGGACTTCCCGCTGGCGTCGAGAATGGGTAGGCTCGGCATCGCTACTTCGCCCCCTGCTTCTGCTGCTGCGCCTTGGTCTGCTTCACGCTCTTCCGCACCAGCACGACGCCGCCGCGCGCGCCTGGCACCGCGCCGCGGAGCAGGATGAGGTTCTGCTCGGCGACCACGCGCACCACCGGGAGGTTCAGCACGGTGCGGCGGTCCCCGCCCATGCGGCCCGGCAGGGGATGACCCGGCCACACGCGCGAGGGATCGGAAGAGGCGCCAATCGAGCCGGGGGCCCGGTGGAACATCGAGCCGTGGGTGGCGTCGCCGCCCGCCCAGCCGTGGCGCTTCACGCCGCCCTGGAACCCCTTGCCCTTGGTCACGCCGACCACGTCGACCAGCTCGCCCGGGATGAAGATCGCCGCGGTCAGCGACTGGCCCACGGAGTAGGGTGCGAGGGCCTCCGACTTCTGCAGGCGGATCTCCCGGAGCACCCGCATGGGCGTGGCCACGCCGGCCTTCTTGTAGACGCCGGCCATCGCCTTGGTGACGTTCTTCTTCTTCGGCTCGAAGCCGAGCTGGAGCGCGTCGTAGCCGTGGGTGGCCTTCGAGCGCACCTCGACGACCGTGCAGGGGCCGAGCTGGACCACGGTGACCGGGATCATGTTCCCGTCGTCCCCGAAGACCTGCGTCATGCCGACCTTACGGCCGATCAATCCCTCTTTCATGGCCATGGCGAAGTTCTCGCTGTCTCTGATGGGCGCGGGCTAGAGCTTGATCTCGACGTCGACGCCGCTGGGCAGCTCGAGCTTCATGAGCGCATCCACCGTCTGAGGCGTGGGATCGAGAATGTCGAGCAGCCGCTTGTGCGTTCGCATCTCGAACTGCTCGCGCGAGGTCTTGTCCACGTGGGGCGAGCGGAGCACCGTCCACCGGTTGATGATGGTGGGCAGGAGCACCGGCCCCGTCACGCGGGCGCCCGTACGCCGCACCGTCTCGACGATCTCCTTCATGGAGCGGTCGAGGAGGTGGTGATCGTAGGCCTTGAGGCGGATCCGGATCTTCTGGTCGGCGGACAGGGTCACCATGTGCCTACTCCACGATCTCCGCCACCACGCCCGCGCCCACCGTCCGGCCCCCCTCCCGAATCGCGAACCGCAGCTCCTTCTCCATCGCCACCGGCTGGATCAACTCGATCGCCATCGTCACGTTGTCCCCCGGCATCACCATCTCCACCCCCTGCGGCAGCGTGCACACCCCCGTCACGTCCGTCGTCCGGAAGTAGAACTGCGGCCGGTACCCGTTGAAGAACGGCGTGTGCCGCCCCCCCTCGTCCTTCCCCAGCACGTACACCTCCGCCTTGAACTTCTTGTACGGCTTGATCGACGCCGGCTTGGCCAGCACCTGCCCCCGCTCCACCTCGTCCTTATCGATGCCGCGGAGCAGGGCCCCAATGTTGTCCCCCGCCTGCCCTTCATCGAGCAGCTTCCGGAACATCTCCACCCCCGTCACCACCGACTTCTTCGTCTCCACCTGCATCCCCACGATCTCGACCTCTTCCCCCACCTTCACGATCCCCCGCTCCACTCGCCCCGTCACCACCGTGCCCCGCCCCGTAATCGTGAAAATGTCCTCGATCGGCATCAGAAACGGCTTGTCCACCGGCCGCGGCGGCGTCGGAATGTAGCTGTCCACCGCATCCATCAGCTCCCAAATGCACTTGGCCGCCGTCGCATCCTCCGGCTTCTCCATCGCCCCCAGCGCCGACCCCCGAATCACCGGAATCTCGTCCCCCGGAAACTGGTACTTCTTCAACAGCTCCCGCACCTCCAGCTCCACCAGATCCAAAATCTCCGGATCGTCCACCATGTCGCACTTGTTCATGAACACCACCAGGCTCGGCACATTCACCTGCCGCGCCAGCAGCACGTGCTCCCGCGTCTGCGGCATCGGCCCGTCGTTCGCCGCCACCACGAGGATCGCCCCGTCCATCTGCGCCGCCCCCGTGATCATGTTCTTGATGTAGTCCGCGT
>Ga0207428_10000488_pt1 | contig 47436 bp, 62 predicted proteins | sample RhiMethybrSRZTD1_FD_187600 | JGI IMG/M metagenome (GOLD analysis project Ga0207428, IMG submission 187600) | Populus rhizosphere microbial communities from Tennessee, USA - Rhizosphere MetaG P. TD hybrid SRZTD1 (SPAdes) (version 3) | ecosystem: Host-associated > Plants > Roots > Rhizosphere >...
TGGGCGCAATGCACGCGGGCCAGGTCCTCGAGCAGCGCGGACAGGGCGAGGAGGTTCTTCGGCTCGTCGTCGACCAGCAAGACGTCCATCAGGCCTGCTGCTTCATGAGGGTCGCCACGATCGGGTGCAGCGCGAGGCGCAGGTCGCGCTTGGAGACGAAGGCCTCGGCGCCGGCCTCGAGCGCCGCGATGCGAAGCGCGGCCGAGTCGTTGACCGACATGACCACGACGCGGCAGGCGGGATGGAGCCGCCGCAGCACGCGCGCCGTCTCGATGCCGTTCGCTCGCGGCAGCTCGAGGTTCACGAGAATCAGGTCGAGCGGCGCCTGCCCGGCGAGCGTGAGCGCTTCCTCCATGCTGCGCGCCTCGCGCAGCCTCAGGGGAGGGAAGGAGGTGAGGAGCCAGTCGCGCAACGCGCAGCGCATCTCGTCGTGTTCTTCGACCACCAGTACCGACGGCAGAGCCGGATCCACGGCAAGCAAGGGATGAACGCCCATCACTCTCGAGCAAGCGTACTCGACAGCCCGCATGCTAGCGGCCGCGCGCGCGCGGGTCAGTCAGGCTCCGGAGCGACCTCGGGTCAGGGCAAACCTGACATACCGTCAATCCAGCGAGACGATGCCGCGCTGGATGGCGAAGCGCACCAGCCCGGCCACGTCGCGGATGCCCAGCTTTTCCACCAGCCGCGCGCGGTAGGTCTCGACGGTCTTCTGCGAGAGCGACAGCCGCTCGGCGATCTGCGCCCCGGTGTGGCCCTCGGCGAGGAGCTGCAGCACCTCGCGCTCGCGCGCCGAAAGGCGCGCCAGCGGATCGTCGCGCTCTTCGCCCGCGTAGTCGTCGATCACCACGTCGGCGATGCGCGGGCTGAGGTAGCGCTGCCCGGCGTACACCGCCCGGATCGCCTCCACCACCTCCTTGGCGGCCGAGCGCTTCACCACGTAGCCCACGGCGCCCGCCTTGAGCGCGCGGCGCACGTATTCGCGCTCCGCGTACATCGAGAGCACGATGACGCGGCACCTCGGATCGCGCTCGAGGATCGCGCGCGTGGCGTCGGCGCCGTTCAGCTCCGGCATCGAAAGATCCATGAGCACCACGTCCGGGGACAGCTCGCGCGCCTGGCGCACCGCGTCGCGGCCGTCCACGGCGAGCGACACGACCTCCATGTCGGGCTGCGTCTCCACCACGTGCTTCAGCCCTTCGGCCACCACTCCGTGGTCGTCGGCGATGATGATGCGGATCGTCATGGCTAGAGCGGCACCGCGGCGCGCACCGTAGTGCCTTGACCCAAGGATGAATCCACCGAAAGGCGGCCTCCGGCGGCTTCCGCGCGTTCCCGCATGGTGGTCATGCCCCAGCGCCCGCGCGGCGCGGCCGCGGGGTCGAAGCCTTTGCCGTCGTCGCTGACGCTGAGCACGAGCTCGCCTCCCTTTTCCTCCAGGCCCACTGTAATCCTTTTAGCAGAAGAATGTTTCGCCGCGTTGTTGAGGGCCTCCTGCGCTATCCGGAACAGCGCCACCGCGGCCTCCGGGCGCAGGCCCGTGCCGGCGTCGCCCGCCTCGACTCCCACCCGGATCCCGGTGCGCTGCGCGTACTCCTCGCCGTACCAGGCGAGCGCGGCGGCGAGGCCGTACTCGTCGAGCAGCGCCGGCCTGAGATCGGCCATCACGTTCTCGATCGACTGCAGCGTCGCGTCCACCAGCTTGAGCGAATCCTCGAGCCGGCGGCGCGCGGGCTGGTCCTGGAGCTTGCCGAGCAGGATGTCGAGGTTGATGTTGAGCGCGGAGAGGTTCTGGCCCACCCGGTCGTGCAGCTCGCGCGCGATGCGGCGGCGCTCGGTCTCCTCGGCCTCGACCAGCCGCCGGGTGAGCGCGCGCAGCGCCGCCTCGGCGGCCTTCTGCTCGGTCACGTCGATGCAGGCGCCGACCATCTTGAGCGGCCGCCCGCCTTGGTCGCGCACCACTTCGCCATGGCTGCGGAGCTGGCGCACGCGGCCGTCGGGCCGCACGATGCGCTCGTCCATGCTGAAGGCCCGGTTGTCCATCAGCGCCAGCGCCACGGTCGCGGCGGCGCGCGCGCGATCATCGGGATGGATGCGCTCGAGGTAGCTCTCGAACGAGGGCCGGAACTCGCCGGGGTGCACGCCGTAGATGGAATACATCTCGTCGGACCAGTTGACGCGGCCGCTCACCGGGTCCCACTCCCAGCAGCCCAGGCCCGCGAGCTTTTGCGCCTCGGCGAGAAGCGTGCGCTGCTCGCGCAGCGTCTGCTCGGCGATGCGCCGCTCGGTGATGTCGGTGGCCACGGCCCCCACGCCCACCACTGCGCCGCCGGCGTCGAACACCGGGAACTTCGACACCACGCTGAAGCGCTCGCCGTCGACGTGCTGCGACGCGTGCTCGTACTGGACCGGCATGCCGCGCTCGAGCACCTCGGCGTCGTGCGCCCCGAGGGCGAGCGCCTGCTCGCGCGCGAAGATCTCGCCGTCCTTGCGGCCCACCACCTGGTCGCGGCGCAGGCCGAAGCGCTGCAGGAAGCGCTCGTTGGCAAAGCGGTAGCGGCCCTCGGCGTCCTTCAGCGACATGAGCGCGGGGCTGTGGTTGGTGAACGCCTGCAGGCGCGCCTCGCTCTCGCGCAGCGCGTCGTGGGCGAAGCGCCGCTCGGTGATGTCCTCGACCATGGCGAGCATGCCGCGCAGGCGCCCCTCGGCGTCGGCGAGGCGCGCGAAGGTATTGCGCACCGAGATCACCTGGCCGTTCCTGCGCAGCATGCGGCTCTCGAAGTCGGCGTGGCTGCGCCGGCCCTGCACCAGCTCCTCGAACACGTTCCAGGCGGCTTCGACGTCCTCCGGATGGGCGAGGTCGCCGATGGTGCGCGCGCCGAGCTCGGCCTCGCTGCAGCCCGACAGGCGCAGAAACACCGGGTTGGCGCGCAGGATGCGGCCGGTCGGATCGATCATCGCCGCGCCGAACGGCGTGCGCTCGAACATCGCCGCGAGCATCGCCTCGTTCTCCCGGCTCACCTGGCGCGCGGTCATGTCGCGCGTCACCTTGGCGAAGCCGCGCAGCTCGCCCGAAGGGCTGCGCAGCGCGGTGACCGTGACCTCGGCCCAGAAGCGCGTGCCGTCCTTGCGCAGCCGCCAGCCTTCGGCCTGGTGGCGCCCCTCGCGCTCGGCGCGTGCCAGCCCCGCCTCGGGCTCGCCCGCGGCGCGCTTTTCCTCCGGATAGAACACCGAGAAATGCCGCCCGACGATCTCGGCCGCGGCATAGCCCTTGATGCGCTCGGCGCCGGTGTTCCAGCTCACCACGTGGCCCGCGGGGTCGAGCAGGAAAATCGCGTAGTCGGCGACCGATGTGACGAGCAGGCGAAAGAGCTCGTCGGTCGGGTGCCCGGCGAGCGCGCGCTCGGCGATCCTCGAATCCATCTCCATGGGCCGGCAAATTCTACCCGCGGCAGCCCACGGCCACCGCTGTAGCGATCGCACTACAAGTCAGACGCCACGATCAGGCGCTGCAGCCCCTCAGTTCCTGCCGCGGCACTTCGCGCGAGGCGCCGCGGCGCGGATCCGATTCGCGCAGCACCACGTTGTAGATGTTGTCCTTGTAGGTCACGGCGAACTCGTAGCGGAAGCCCGCGCGCGGCTTGAGCACCGTGCCGGCGCTGGTGCTGCTCGAGGTGCCGCCGAGAAACGACGCGCCGTCGAAGGCGAATACCAGATAGCTCGCGCGCTCCGCCGGGAGGCCGAGCGCGACCGAGGGCCGGTCGAGCTTCACGGTGCCGACGTAGCTGCTATGGCAGCTCGCGTCGAGCTCGTGGATGTGCACCGAGCCGCGCATGCTCGAGAGGATCGAGCCCGATTCGAGCGCCGACTTCACCACCACGTTCTCGGGCGCAACGCTCGGGTAGGGCTTCAGCGAGGAACATCCACCAAACAGCACCACCAAAGCGGCCAGCGCGGCGCGCATCACGACTTCGTCATGTCCGGGCAGCCGAGGTTCTCGCCCGTGGCCCAGCCGTTGATCGCGCGGACCAGCGTGTCGGTGCCCACCGACGGTCCGTAGATGTCGATGCGGGTGCGGCTCTTGTCGATCGGCGTGGCGTCGGCGACCACATAGTAGAGGCCGCCGGGCGGCACCTTGCCGGGCACCAGCACACCGCTCTTGAAGTCGCGCTGCAGGTGGAGCTCGGCCTTCTGCGGATTGTTGACCACGGTGGCCTTGTAGACCGTGAGGATGTTCTGGTAGGACGTCGAGCTTTGCGACACGGTGCGCACCGACACGTTGAGGCACTCGGGCGCCCGCGCCTGGAAGGTCTTCGCCACGGCCGCGAGCGGCCGCTTCGCCTCGAAAGTCTGCACCTTGCCCATGAAAGCGCCCGGAACGGCCTGCCGGAACTCCTGGGCGTTTTGCGGCTGCTGCGCACAGCCGGCGAGAACCGCGCACAACACAGTGAACGCAATTCGGGCTTGCATCGTTCCCCCCTTTGTTCCCCGTTTTTTTGTCTTTTGAAGGGTAGGCGAAGGCTATACGGCGCGCGGCCGGCGGGCAAACAACTCTGGCACGAAAGCCGCTAGACTCGACGAGTGTCGGTCACGATCGAAGACATCCGCGCCGCCGCGCGGCGCATTTCGGGAGCGGTCGAGCAGACGCCCTGTGTGCACAGCCGCACACTTTCGCGCCTCGTCGGGGCGGAAGTGTTCCTGAAGTTCGAGAACCTGCAGTTCACCGCCTCGTTCAAGGAGCGCGGCGCCCTGAACAAGCTGCTTTCGCTCGGCGCGTCCGAGCGCGGGCGCGGCGTCATCGCCATGAGCGCCGGCAACCACGCGCAGGCCGTCGCCTACCACGCGGCGCGGCTCGGCATCCCCGCCACCATCGTCATGCCGCGGGGCTCGCCCAACACCAAGATCAAGAACACGCAGGTGCACGGCGCCACCGTGGTGCTCGAGGGCGAGAACCTGTTCGAGGCCGGAAGACACGCGCGCGAGCTCGCCGCGCGCGGCAACCTCGTGTTCGTGCATCCGTACGAGGACCCGCTGATCATCGCCGGACAGGGCACCGTCGGGCTGGAGATGCTCGCCGCGGTGCCCGACCTCGACCTGATCGTGGTGCCGGTGGGCGGCGGCGGCCTGGTCTCGGGCATCGCCACCGCGGCGAAGGCGCTCAAGCCCTCGATCCGCATCCTCGGCGTGGAATCGAGGAACTACCCCTCCATGCACCAGCGCCTCGCCGGCCTCCCGGTCGAGTGCGGCGGCGACACGATCGCCGAGGGCATCGCGGTGAAGGACGTCGGCGCCACCGCCCTGTCCATCATCCGCGAGCTGGTCGACGAGGTGCTGGTGGTGGAGGAGGAGACCATCGAGCGCGCGGTGGTGGCGCTGATCGAGATCGAGAAGACGGTGGCCGAGGGCGCCGGCGCGGCGGGGCTCGCGGCGCTGCTGCAGCACGGCGCGATCTTCGCCGGGCAGCGCGTCGGCGTCCCGATCTCGGGCGGCAACATCGACAGCCGCGTGCTCGCCTCGGTGCTGATGCGCGGGCTGGTGCGCGACGGGCGCCTCGTGCGCCTGCGCGTGACGCTGCCCGACGTCTCCGGCAGCCTCGCCAAGGTTGCCGCGGCGATCGCGGAGGCCGGCGGCAACATCGTCGAGGTCCAGCACCAGCGCATCTTCGGCACCTCGTCGGTGCGCTCGCCCGAAGTCGAGTTCCTGGTCGAGACGCGCGACCGCGGACACACCGATGCGCTGGTCCAGGCGCTTCAGGACAAGAGCATCAAGGTTTCGGCTTCTTGAGTTCTTTCAGGCGCTCTTCGCGCCCGCCGCCCAGGCCGACGTCGCGGTCGCGCGCGACTCGGTCGGCGGCGATCTCCGGCTTCGGCGGGTTGTCCATGCCGACCGTCGAGCGATTGCCCGTGCCCTCGGCGTCGCTATCGGTGCTCGGCTCGCCCGGCCGGTCGGAGATCGTGTCCGACGTGTCGCTGCCCAGGATCTTCGGGTCGGCGCGGCCCTGGTGTCGCGGAATGCGTGCCATCGTGGTCTCCTCTCGCGGGATCCGGGAATCCAAGCAACCCCCGTTCCCGTACCTCACGCATGCGCGAGCGCGAGCTCCAGGCGCACCAGGTCCGGATCGCCGCTCGGCGCGGCGCGGAAGCCGAAGCTCGCCGCGAGGCGCAGCATCGCGCGATTGCCGTAGCGCACCACCCCGTGCAGGGCGGGCAGCCCGGCGCGGCGGGCGTGATCGAGCAGGCGCCGCATGAGCTCGCGCCCGAGGCCGCCGCCCTGCAGCTCGTCGGTTACCACGAGCGCGATCTCGCCGCCGGCGCATTCGGCCAGCGCGACCAGGGCCGCGCCGTCGAAGGCGGCGAGGCTCGCGTCGCGCGGATCCGAGCGCCGCGTGGTGCGCTCGAGCTCCCGCGGGGGAAGCTCGGCGATGACGGAAAAGTAGCGTTCGTGCCGCGAGCGCGGCGAAAGCCCGCGTACGAATTCCTGCACGAGGGTGCCGTCCCGGCCCGTCAGTTCTCGAATGACAAGGTCAGGCGGCATGGCGTAACCCCTGACTGGTACCGCGTGCCGCGGGAGCAGCACTTCGCGCCGCGGCCGCGGCGCGCGTGAGATGCAGCACATCGCGCTGCGCGTGGCTGCCGCCGATGCGGTGCGCTACCGGCGGCAGCCCCTTCAGGAGGCGGGCCGCCGTCGCGAAGTCGCCGCGGCCGAAGGCGGCGAGCGCGCGGCACGCCGGAAGCCCGACCAGGCGCGTCATGTCGTGATTTGCACCCGAGCGGCGCTCGAGGCGGCGTTCCTGTGCCGCGAGCAGGCGCTCCGCGCAATCGGGCCGCTCGCCGCCGACGAACGCCATCATCGCGTGCAGGTCATTGAAGGCGCAGTAGGCATCCTCCGCGTGGGGCGACCAGCGCGCCGCCGCAACCTGAAAGCGGCTGCCCAGCGGCACGCCCATCAGGCGCACGCGCCAGAGGAGCGCGGACGCGTCGATCAGCTCCGAGAGCGAATCGCCCTGCATGCGGTGGTCGTAGATGGCGAGTGCCTGGTCCGGGCGACCGACCTCGAGGTGATAGAGCGCGATGTGCCACCAGAGGTGCGTGGAGGCGGCCCCCGCTCCGGTCCACAGCGCGCTGCGCGCGCCCAACCAGCGGATGCCTTCCTCGAAGCGGCCCTGCATCTCCATGACATGGGCGGCCGCGTGGTGCGCCCGAATGTCCCAGGGCTGCAGCGCCAGCGCGCGGTAGGCAGCGGCTTCGGCCTCCTCGTACGCGCCGCATTCCTGCAGCGCGTAGGCGTGCATGGCGAGCACCGCGTGGTATCCCGGCATCGTGCGCCGCCACGCCTCGAGCGCCCTCTTCGTGCGCTCGAGCTGGGAAGCAGGGTTGCCGAGGTAATAGTCGAAAGTCTGCGCGACCGCGAGCGCCAGCAGATCGTGCGGCGCCGCCGCGAGGATCTGGTCGTAGGCGCGGGCGGCTGCGGCGAGGTCGCCGTCGAGCGCGGCGGCGATGGCGGCGAGATGGGCTTCCTCGTGCGGAGTCAGCTCCAGGGCGCTCAGCCTGGCATAGCCCCAGCCCGCCGCCTCGAGGTGGCGCACGTCGCGGCTGCTCGCGAGCAGGCTCGCCTCGACGAGCTGCGCCGCCGCGGAATGCGGCGCCGCCAGCACGGCGGCGCGCGCCGTGGCGAGCGGGTCGCCGCGGTGCGCGAGGAAATCGGCGAGCGCGGGGCTCACGGCCGCGCTCAGTGGTACTCGTACACCGCGCCGTCCTGGGCGTCGGCGGCGGGCTGCGGGTGCAGCGCGACGATACTGATCGCGCGCGCCTCGGCGTGGGCTTCGGCAACGCTGTCGGCGGGATTGCAGGCGGCGAGGAAAAGGAGCGCGGCGCCGGCCAGAACTGCGAGTGCGAGCTTTCTCATTTTGCTTTCTCCTTCCTAAAGAGCGGCGACGGTGGGTTGAGAGTGAGGCGCGTACAGATTGGCCCAGCAGCGGGCGATGCGGTGGCCGACGCCGGCGAGCCAGCCGCCGCGCTCGCGCGAGCGCTCGTAGAGCACGTGCGGCACGCTGCCGGCGGGGGTCAGGACGATGCGCTCGGCGTAATGCGCGGGCACCGGCGCGGTGAGGGTGAGCCGCGCGCCCTGCAGCGCGTGGGCGAGAAGGATCCCCTCGCGCTCGAGCCTGAACTTCGCGCCCGGCCCGATGACGTGGTCGCGGCCATCGCCCTCCTGCGTGATCCAGAGCTCGCCGTCCCAGAGCTCGATCTGGACGCCTTTGCCATGCTCGATCAGCAGCAGGCTTCCTCGGGGTAATCCGGTCGCGCCACGCACCATGTAGCTCATGAGCCGCCTCCTGTACACGATGCGTACAGGCTAACGGCGGCGCGTCACCGGGCTATTTCGCGGTGTTGTGCGTTTGTTTCAGCGTGGTTTTCAGCAGCGCAAACAGCTCCGCCGGATCGACCGGCTTGCGCGCGAGCGTGTGCACGTTCGCGGCGGCGAGCTCCTCGCGGGGGATGTCGTCGCCGTAGCCGGTGTAGAGGATGACCGGGGTGCCGGCGCGGATGCGGTGGATGTCGCGCGCGAGCTCGAGACCCGTGACGCGCGGCATGGTGTGGTCGGTGAGCACGAGGTCGTAGCGCTGCGGCTCGGCGGCGAACGCGTAGCGCGCGTCGACCGCGTTGCTCTTCAGCGTGACCTCGAGCCCCCAGCCGGACAGGAGATCGCCCATCAGCTCAAGCACCATGTCCTCGTCGTCGACCACGAGCACGCTGCCGGCGAGGCGGCCGCTCTCCTTGCCGCCGGGCGAGCTCGCGGCCAGCGCCGCGCTCGCGCCGCGCGCCGCCGGCAGCGCGATGCGGAAGCGCGCCCCGAGGCCCGGCGCGGTGTCGACCAGGATGTGGCCGCCGTGCTCGTGGACGATGCCGTGGACCATCGCGAGCCCCATGCCGCTGCCCTTGCCCACGTCCTTGGTGGAGAAGAACGGCTCGAACATGCGGTCGACCACGTCGGCCGAGATGCCGGCGCCGGTGTCGTGCACCGAGAGCTCGACGAATCCGCCCGAGAACTTCTGCCGGCACGAGCTGCACACCGCGCCCGCGTGGCGCGCTTCGCGCACCGCGAGCGCGATCAGCCCCACGCCGGCCATCGCGTCGCGCGCGTTGATGGCGAGGTTGAGCAGCACCTGCTCCACCTGCACCGGGTCGGCCCGCACCGCGCTCACCTGCGCGGCGAGCTCGGTGCGCAGCTCGATGGTCGAAGGCAGCGCCGGGCGCAGCAGCTTCGCCGCCTCGCCCACGAGCTGCGGCAGCGAAAGCAGGCGCGCCTCGCCGCGCCGGCCGCGGCTGAAGGTCAGCATCTGCACGATCAGCTCGCGGGCGCGCTGCGCCGAGATCTGCGCGCGCTCGAGCGCCCGGGCGAGCTTCGGGTCGTCGAGCGCCTCGGTGCGCTCGGCCGCGAGGGTCAGGTTGCCGAGGATGCTCTGCAGGATGTTGTTGAAGTCGTGCGCGATGCCGCCGGTGAGGTGGCCGATCGCCTCCATCTTCTGCGCCTGGCGCAGCTGCTTCTCGAGCTGCGCGCGCTCGGCCTCGGCGGCCCTGCGCCCGGTGACGTCGCGCGCGATCGCGAGCACGTGCGGCTTGCCGCGGTGCTGGATCGGGATGGTGCGCACCTCGACGTGGATCGGGGTGCCGTCCTTCCTCACCGACTCGAGCTCGAAGTGGCAGCGCTCGCCGGCGAGCGTGCGCCGCACCGTGTCGCGGCGCCGCTCGATGTACTCCGGCGGCACGTTGTCGGCATAGACGCCCTTCAGCACCTCCGCGCGGCTGAAGCCGTAGATGCGCTCGTAGGCCGGATTCACGTCGACGCGCTGCAGGTCGGAGTTCCATAGGATGAGCGCGTCCTCGGAGGCGTCGAAGATGGCGCGGTACTGCTCCTCGCTCGCGCGCAGCAGCTCCTCCTCGGTCTTGCGCGCGGTGATGTCGCGGCCGATGTAGAGCACGTGCGGCTGGCCCTTGTGCAGGATCGGCACGCCGCGCGTCTCGATGTTGAAGCGCGTGCCGTCCTTTCTGCGCGCCAGCGCCTCGAACACCACGCGCTCCCCGGCGAGCGCGCGCGCGTGCAGCTGCTTGACGTGCGCGGTCAGCTCGGGCGGGCTCATGGTGAGGTCGCTGCGCCCGAGCGCCTCCTCGCGGCGCCGGCCGCTCATCGCTTCGTAGGAGGGGTTGACGTCGACCACGCGGAAATCGGCGTCGCGCAGCACCAGCGAGTCGGCGCTCGCGTTGAAGATGGCGCGGTACTGCTCCTCGCTCCCGCGCAGCGCCTCGACCGCGGTCTTGCGCTCGGTGATCTCGCGCGTCATCGCCAGGATGTGCGGCTTGCCGGCGATGTCGACCTTCTTCAGCGTTACCTCGTCCCAGTCGAGCGAGCCGTCCCGGTTGCGCCTCAGCCAGTCGAAGCGCAGCGGCCCGCGGCCGGCGCGCACCTCGGCGATGAGCCGCAGCATGTCGTCGTTGGTATAGGGAGGCTCGTGGCCGCTGATGTCGCCGGCGCCCACGCGCCGCAGCTCCTCGCGCGTATAGCCGTAGCTGCTGCAGGCCTTGGCGTTGGCGTCGAGGATCGCGCCGCGCTCGTAGTCCAGGATGAAGATCGCGTCCTCGGCCGCCTCGAAGATCGCGCGGTAATTCGCCTCGGAGGCGGCGAGCGCTTCCTCGTGCGCGCGGCGCTCGAGCTCCGCGGCGGCGCGCACCGCGAAGATCTTGAGCACCGACTCGACCAGCGCGGCGTCCTCGATCGCCTGCCGCGAGATGATCGCGATGATTCCCGCGACCCGGCCGGCGGCGTCCTTCAGCGGGAAGCCGGCGTAGCCGACCGCGCCCTTCGGCAGGTACTCGTCCTCGGGGAACAGCGTCGCCACGTCGCGCGGCACCACCGAGAAGCCGCCGCCGACCACCGCGCGGCAAGGCGTGGTCTCGAGGCGGTATTCGAAGTTCTCGCGGTAGGCGCCGCCGCCGTAGAGGCCGAGCGTGCGGATGGCTTGCGGCGGCTCGCCGAGGAAGCGCCCGATCAGCGCGAGCTGCACGTTCAGGATCGTGGCGAGGTAGCGCGTGAGCTCCTGGAACACGCGGTCGCCCTTGGCGCTCGAGACCGCGAGCGCGGCGGCGTTCAGGGCGTCGTTCTGGTGGCTCACCGGGTCAGTTTATGCGTCTGTCCGACGCGCGGCCGCACGATTACGCGCCGGAAACGATTGAAACAAGCCGGTTACAGAAGCGCGTTCCAACCCGCGCTTCTCAACCCGAAGAAGGGATGAAGATGTACCCCGAGCCGCGGATCGTCTTGATGGTCTTGGGGTTGTCGGGGTCGTCCTCGATCTTGCGCCGCAAGCGCGCGATGCGGATGTCGATCGAGCGGTCGAAGGGCTCCCATTCGCGGTTGCGGGTCAGCGTGAGGAGCTGGTCGCGCGAGAGCACCCGGTTCGGGTGCTCGGCGAAAGCGCGCAGCAGGTCGAACTCCATCGCCGTGAGCGCGATGTCCTCGCCGCTCGAGCCGATCAGCTGGTGGCGGTCGAGGTCGAGCTGGCAGTTGCCGAAGGGGACGCGGCGCGAGGCGCCGGACGCCGGGCGCGCGCGCGATTTCTCGGCGCGGCGCAGCACGCTTTTCATGCGCGCGAGCAGCTCGCGCAGGTCGAAGGGCTTGCCGATGTAGTCGTCGGCGCCCACCTCCAGCCCGACCACGCGGTCGATCACCTCGCCCGCCGCGGTGAGCATGATGATCGCCACGTCGTGGCGCTCGCGCAGCCAGCGCGCGAGCGCGAGCCCGTCCTCGCCTGGCAGGCGCACGTCGAGCAGCACGAGGTCGGGCAGCTCCGCGGCGAGCGCCTTGCGCATCGCCGCGCCGTCGGCGGCCTGGCCGACCTCGTAGCCGTGCGTCGCGAGATAGTCCGCGACGGTCTCGCGGACCTGGCGGTCGTCCTCGACGATCAGTACGCGACCAGCCTTGGCCATGGTGGCGAGCATTCTAGCGTTCACGGCTCGCGGAAGGCGAGCATCGCCCCAAGCCGCGCCGAGCCGCCGCGATAGAAGCCCGCCGAGACCGGCGTCTCGCGCGCGCCGGGATTGCGGAAGGTGCCGAACAGCATGTCCCAGAGCGGCAGGTCGGAATAGTTGTAGCGGTGAACGCCACGACCGTGGTGCACGCCGTGGCTCTCCGGGCGCTGCACCAGGTAGCCGAGCCAGCGCGGCGTACGGATGTTGGCGTGCTGGAAGGCAGCGTTGAAGGCGAGGAAGGCCGACGCGATCGCCCCCGCCTCGGGCGAAAGCCCGAGCAACGGGAAGAACACGAGCACCGCCCAGGTCGTAAAGAGCACCGCGTCGAGCGGATGCAGGTAATACGCACCGAAGGCGTCCACGCTCTCGGCGCTGTGGTGCACCTGGTGCCCGAGGCGCCACAGCCAGTCCCAATGATGCGCCGCGCGGTGATACCAGTAATGGACCAGCTCATAGACGAGGATGCCGAGCGCCGCGCCGCCCCAGGTGCCGAGCGCGGCGCCATCGACCAGGCTCCGCTCGGGCAGCACGGCCGCCCAGATCCGGCCCGCACCGAGCGACACGCCGAACATCGCCAGCGAGACGGCGAGCGCACGCAGCCGCCAGCCGCGCGGCGCGTCGTAACGGCGTGCGCGCCACACGAGCTCGAGCGCCAGGAACGGCGCCAGAAAAAGGAGCGAGTAGTAGTCGGCCAGCTCGAGCAGCACGCTGCAATCCTCCGGTATCGTTTCTTGGACGCCGGGGATGCTACGGGCAGCGTGTGCGCCCTACGGTTGCTTCTTCGTTTCTCGATTGTTTCCGCGCCCGGAATCGGGCGCGAAAAATCGGGCACGGACCACCTTTTTCACGCCGGCTCGGAGATCTCGACCAGGTTCAGGTCCGGATCGCGCACGTAGACCGAGCGCAGCTTCGACACCGCGCCGGTTTTCGCGACCGGGCCTTCTATGATTGTCACCTGTAGCTGATTCAGCCTGGAGATGACTTCTGCCAGTGGCACCGCTGCGATAAAGCAAAGGTCGAGCGACCCGGGCACCGCCACGTGCGCGCGCGGCGAGAACTCCTTGCCCCACTCGTGCAGGTTGATCTTCTGCGCCCCGAACTTGAGCGCGAGGCGCTCCTCGGTGGGCGTGCGGAAGCGCTCGAGCTTCATGCCGAGCACCTCGGTGTAGAAGCGCAGACACGCCGCCAGGTCGCGCGTGGTGAGGACGATGTGGTCGATGTGGTCGATCATCCAATGACTTTCTTTTCTCGCAATGCTCCGATCTCTTCCCCCGAGTAGCCGAGGGACTTCAACACCGCTTCCGTATGCTCCCCGAGCTTCGGCGCGGGCGTGCGGATCGTGCCGGGCGTGGCCGAGAGCTTGGGGATCACGCCGGGGACTTTCAGCGGCTCGCCGTCGCCGGCGACGATGTCCTGGATCATGCCGCGAGCGGCGTAGTGCGGGTCGGCGGCGATGTCGGCGGCGCTGTAGATGCGCCCTGCCGGCACCTCGGCCTTCTCCATTTCCTCCAACACCTGCTGCTGGGTCCGCTGCAAGGTCCACGCCGCGATCGCCTCGTCGATGCGCGCCATCTGTGCCGCGCGCCCATCGTTCTTCGCCAGCGCAGGATCCTCGCGCAGGTCCTCGCGGCCGATCGCGCTCATCAGGCGCCTGAAGAGCGCGTCGGCGTTGCCGGCGATGAGCACGTAGGCGCCGTCGCGGCACGGATAGAGGTTGGACGGCGCGATGCCGGGAAGCGTGCTGCCCGAGCGCTCGCGCACCACGCCCTGCGCATCGAACTCCGGCAGCAGGCTCTCGGTGATGTTGAACACCGACTCGTACAAGGCCACGTCGACCACCTGACCTTTGTTTCCTTCCTTCACGTGGTGCAAGGCCAGCAGAGCGCCGATGACGCCATGGAGGGACGCGAGCGTGTCGCCGACCGAGAGGTTGGGCCGCACCGGCGGCCGGTCGGGAAAGCCGGTGATGTAGCGCATGCCGCCCATCGCCTCGCCGATCGCGGCGAAGCCCGGCCGTTCGCGGTAGGGGCCGGTCTGGCCGTAGCCCGAGATGCGCACCAGGATCAGCTTCGGGTTCTCGCGCGAGAGCGCGTCCCAGCCGAGGTTCCACTTCTCGAGCGCGCCCGGGCGGAAGTTCTCGATCACGATGTCGCAGTCGCGCGCGAGCCGCCGCGCGATCGCCTGGCCTTCGGCCTGCCGCAGGTCGAGCGTGATCGATTTCTTGTTGCGCGACTGCACGTGCCACCAGAGCGACACGCCGTTGCGCATCACGCGCCAGCGGCGCAGCGGGTCGCCGTCGCCCGGCGGCTCGACCTTGATCACCTCGGCGCCGAAATCGGCGAGCGTCTTGCCGCAGAACGGTCCGGCGATCAGCGTGCCGAGCTCGAGGACCTTCACTCCCGCAAGTGGACCGGAAGAACAATCGGGGTCAGAGCCCGATTTCGGATGCAAAGGTTCACGGGTAGTCATCGACGTGCAATTCGGGCTCTGACCCCGAATTAGCTCTTCTTGAGAAGCCGCAGCGGGTTGTATTCGAGAACAACCTCGCCGCGCTGGTTCACCACCTTGTTCGCGAAGCGCACCAGGCCGCGGTCGCCCTTCGAGGTGAGTCGGTGCTCGGCCACCTCGCACTCGACGTGGATCGTGTCGCCGACGACGGTGGGCGCCTTGACATCGAGCGTGCAGTTGAGGAACGCGAGCCCGGTGTCCTGCATCGTCGGCAGGAGCAGCCCCTCGGCGAAGGAGTACACCAGCGCGCCGGGCACCGGCCGGCCCTTGATCGCGCGGCCATCGTCCGCCTCACTCTCCACGACGGCGAACAGCTCCTCGGTCAGCCAAGTGAGGTTGATGAACGCCGCGACGTCGGCCTCGGCGATGGTGCGCCGGTGGGTGCGGAAGCGAAAGCCGGGCTTCAGGTCGTCGAAGGCGAAGCCGCGGCCGACGACCGCGGTCATTTCTTGCCGAAGCTGCGCCGCGCCCGCTCGAAGGCGTCCTGCATGCTTTTGGCCGAGGCTTCCATGCCTCGCATCATCTCCATCCAGGCGTCGGCCGACGCGCCCTGCAGCCGGCGCAGCTCGACCATGGCCTCGTCCCGCTTCTTGCGGAAGTTGTCGAGCTGGCGTTCGTACTCGGCCTTCATCCCGGCCTGGGCCTTGCGCGCCTTCTCATCCCAGCGCGCCGCTTCGGCGTTCCAGGCGTCGATCTGCGTTTTCAGCTTCTGCACGTATTCGTCGCGGTTCATCATGGAAAGTCCCCTCCAAGGAAGACTGTGGCATTCTAGAACGATGCGACTGCCTGCGTTCCTGATCCTGGCGATGACGTCGACCCTGGCGTGCGCGCAAGGTTATCCAACGAAGCCGGTGCGCGTCGTGGTGCCGTTTTCGCCCGGCGGCGTGGCGGACTCGAGCGCGCGGGTGCTCGCCGATCGCCTCGGCGCGCGCCTCGGCCAGGCGATCGTGGTCGAGAACCGGCCGGGCGCCTCGGGCAACCTGGGCACCGCGGCGGTCGCCGCCGCCGCGCCCGACGGCTACACCCTGCTGCTCGGCTTCGACGGCACCATGGTGATCAACCCGCACGTGTATTCGAGCCTGCCCTGGGACACGCTGCGCGACTTCGCTCCGGTGACGAAGCTCGGCGACGCGACTCTCATCCTCGTCGCGCACCCGTCCGTGCCGGCGAAGGATTTGCGGGAGCTGCTTCAATCAAAAGAAAAGTTCCCTTACGGGACCGCAGGCACCGGCAGCACGCCGCATCTGGCGGGCGAGCTTCTCGCGCAGCGCACCGGCCTCGCGTTGACGCACGTCCCCTACAAGGGCGGCGGCCAGGCGATGGGCGACGTGGTCGGCGGGCAGATCCCGCTCGTGTTCACCGCGGTCGCCACGGCGCAGCAGTTCGTGAAGAGCGGCAGGCTGAAGGGACTCGGCGTGCCGGCAGCGAAGCGCTCGGGCTCGCTGCCCGAGGTGCCGACGTTCATCGAGAGCGGGCTCGAAGGCTTCGTGGTCGATTCGTGGACCGGCATCCTCGCGCCGGCGAAGACGCCGGGCGAGATCCTCGCCCGGCTGCAGAAGGAGACCGCCGCCGTGCTCGGCGAGCCCGACATCCGCAGCCGCTACGCCACGCTCGGCATCGAGCCGGTCGGCAACACGCCGGCGCAGTTCGCCGAGCAGATCCGCGCCGACCTCGCGCGCTGGGAGAAGGTGGTGCGTCAGGCGAACATCCGGATCGAATAGCGTGACCGGTTCGCTCGAATAACGTGGCCGACTCACTCGGCCAGCGCGGCAAGTTCGGCGTGCTCGCGCCCTCCACCAACACCTCGGTGCAGCCCGAATACGAGGCGATGCGGCCGTGGGGCATCACGCACCATCATTCGCGCCTGGTGATCCCCGACAGCCGGGTGAGCGACGACGCGAGCTTCATGCGCATGATGGACGCCATCCGCGGCGCGCTGTTCCCGGCGCTGGAGGCGGTGCTCACCTGCGATCCCGACTACGTGATCCTCGGCATGTCGGCCGAGACGTTCTGGGACGGCGTCGAGGGGTCGTCGCAACTGCAGGAAAAGCTCGAGCAGACCGCGAAGCGGGGCGTGGCGATGGGCTCGGACGCGTGCCGCGCCGCCTTGCGCGCCTATGGCAGCTCCGTCAAGCGCCTCGGCGTGATCACGCCCTACATGCCGGTCGGCGACCGGCAGGTGCATCGCTTTTTCACCGAATGCGGCTACGAGGTGGTGAACCTGCTCGGCCTCAAGTGCGCGAGCCCGCAGCTCATCGCGCACGAGTCGAAGCAGAGGCTGCGCGATGCGATCATCGAAGTGAACCGGGGCAGCGTCGATGCAGTGGTCCAGGTCGGCACCAACCTCGCCATGGCGGAAGTCGCGGCGATGGCCGAGTTCTGGCTCGACAAGCCCGTCCTCGCGATCAATACCGCGACCTACTGGTACGCGCTGAGGCAGTACGGAATCAAGGACAAGGTGTACGGCTGGGGCTCGCTCCTCGCGGAGCACTGAAAAAGGGAAAAAGGGGTCAGACCCCTTTATTCCTTGAGCACCACCGATTCCTCGATCTGGCGCTCGGACACCGTCCAGTAGCGTCGCAACAGCACGGCCTTCTCTTCCTCGGCCACCAAGCGAAAGCCGCGCCGCTCGTAGAAGCGCACGGCCCAGGTCGCCGCCTTCCACGTGCCGACGAGCACAGGCCGGTGGGTCTGCCGCCTCAGGTGCTCGAGGAGAAGCGTGCCCAAGCCGCGCCCTTGCTCCGAGCTCAGGGTATAGGCGTGTCGAATTAGCGCGACGTCGGCCACGTGCTGCAGCCCCATCACGCCGGCGACGCGGCCGTTTCGCCGCAGGCAGAAAAATTTCACGCCGGCCCGCAGCTCCGACACGAGCTCCGCATGCGGCATGTAAGGCTCGTGCCAGCGATCGGCGGGGATCACGCCGCGATAGGCGAGCGCCGCGTCGTTGATCACTGCGCCGATCGCGTCCGGGTCGTCTATCGATTCAACTATTTGCGTCCCCTTGGAAGCGGATCGCCGTTCATCTTGTAGGCGGGCGGCACATAGAAATTGAGCGTGCGCAGAAGCGCCCGCCCGGTATTTCGCACCTGGTGCTTCTCGCGTCGCCGGATGAAGACAAGGCTTCCCGCGGAAAGCCGGTGCCGGCGACCGCGGACGATCGCTTCGCCGGTTCCCGAGACGACGAAGAGCCACTGGTCGGCGCCGCGATGGCGATTGTCCGCGCCGCCTTCGGCGTCGCCCGGCGCGATCACCATCTCCGCGGCCTGCGAAGCCCGGTTCCCGCGCACCACGCGAAAGCCTTTGCCGAAGCGCAACTTCTTCTTTTTCATGCGTCCATCGTACAGCGGGCCGTCCCCGCGAAGGGACAGCCCGCATTGCCGCGAACTACCGAGGCTTACTTGCTTGCTGGAGAAGCCGGTTCCGCGCCCGACTGGGTGCCGGTGCTTCCGGCGCCCTGGCCCGAGCCTACGCCTCCGGTCCCCGGTTTAGCGCCCGAGTTCCCCATGCTGGTGCTGCTGCCGCTCGTGCTGGGGGTCGACGAGGCGCCCGACGAGGACGAGGTGCCGCCGGCGCTGGAGCCGGTGGTGATGCCTTCGTCCTTCAGGCACTTCTCGCGCTCCGAGCCCATCATGCTGAGGCACTTGCTGCTCGTGCTGGAAGCGCCGCTGCTGCCCGACACGCCGGAGGAGCCTGTCCCCGGAGTCGGCGAGCTTCCCGTCGCGCCAGCGCTGCTGCCCGTGCCACCGTATGTGGAGCCGGTGCCCTGCGCCAGCGACACGCCGGAAAGTGCAAAAAGCGCCGCGGCCGTAGCTGCACAGATGAGCTTCAAGGTTACCTCCTTTACTTGCTGCTGCCCGTTCCGGAGCTGCTGGAGCCGGTGCCGGAGCTGGAGCTGCCCATGCCGCTGCTGCTCGGCGAGGTGGAGCTGCTGCCCGACGAGCTCGGCGACGAGCTGCTAGGCGAGCTGGTGCTCGGCGAGCTGCTGCTCGGCGAGCTGCTGCTCGACGTGCCGCCGCTCGAGGAGCTGCTGCTGCCCGACTTGTTGAAGTACGCGTCCCACTCCGACCGCGAGATCGACCCGTCGCTGTTCTTGTCGACCGACGAGAACGACGGGGTCGAGCTGCTGGAGCTGCTCGCGCCGCCGGAAGCGCTCGGCGAGGACGACGAGGAAGACGAGCTTGGCGAAGACGAGCTCGGCGAAGCCGCGCTGGGCGAGGACGAGGAGCTGCTCGGCGAAGACGAGCTGCTCGAAGCTCCGCCGGAGGCGCTGCCCGAGGACTTGCTGCTGTCGGTCGCGCTCGGGCTCGAAGAGCTGCTGCTCGGGCTCGAAGAGCTGCTGCTCGGCGAGGACGAGCTGCTCGACGCACCGCCAGAGGCGCTGCCCGAGGACTTGCTGCTGTCGGTCGCGCTCGGGCTCGAAGAGCTGCTGCTGCCCGTGGTGCCCGTACTCTGCGCCGACGCAACACCGGCGAGTGCAAAAAGCGCTGCCGCTGTCGCTGTCACAACTACTTTCAACTTCATATGGATTCCTCCTAGGAGAGTGGGGAAAGAAGGCCTGCAGCCGGACTAATGCAATCCCCATGCCCGCAGGATGGCTGGGCACGAGACTTCCTTCACGCTTGTCATGCAATCGAGAGCGCTGACCTTGGGCGCCGCAGCCGCGCTCGCCTCGGCCGCGTTCGTCCAGCAGCGTGCTTGGAGCGCCGAGCGCGACAGCCCGCCGCTCGGCCGCATCGTGGAGGTCGATGGCGTGCGCATGCATTATCTCGATCGCGGCCAGGGCGCGCCGCTCGTGATGCTGCATGGCAATGGCAGCATGCTCCAGGAGCTGCGGCTGAGCGGCCTCTACCCGCTCGCCGCGGCGCGCTACCGCGTCGTCGTTCCCGATCGTCCCGGGTACGGCCACAGCTCGCGGCCGAGGCGGAGATGGTGGGGACCGCGCGCGCAGGCCGCGCTGCTGCGCGCGCTGCTCGCCCGGATCGGCGTGGAGCGCCCGATCGTCTTTGGCCATTCGTTCGGCGCGCTGGTCGCGCTCGCCTACGCGCTCGACTATCCGGCCGAAACGCGCGGCGTGGTGCTCGCGTCGGGCTATTACTTCCCGACTGCGCGGCTCGACGTGCCGTTCATGGCGTCGCCCGCGTTCCCGCTGTTCGGCGACCTGATGCGGCACACCGTCTCGCCCCTCATCGCCCGCGCCCTCCGGCCGCGCATGCTCATGCGCCTGTTCAGTCCGGCGCCGGTGCCGCGCTACTTCGAGCTCATGCCCACCTGGATGGCGCTGCGGCCCTCGCAGCTGCGCGCAGCGGCCGAGGACGCCGCGCTGCTCGTCCCAGCCGCCTTGCGCATGCAGCGCAGGTACCGAACGCTCGAGGTCCCGGCGGTCATCGTCGCGGGTGCGCAGGACCGCCACGTCGATCCGGCGCGCCACTCCATCGCGCTCGCGCGCCACATCGCCGGCGCCGAGCTCGTGGTTTCGCCGCGCGCCGGCCACATGGTGCATCACGTCGATCCGCAGCGCGTGCTCCATGCAATCGACGTCGTCGCGCGCTGATTCGCGGCCGCGCCGCGCGCTTCGTCATCTGTCGAACACTGCCGTCACCGATCTTCTGTAATCGTTGCACGCCACGGCACGAACTACCGCGCTCGCGCACCTTCGCGCTCGCGCAGACCGGCCTTTTGTTCAACCCCTGGAACAGCCCTTGCAGCGGGCCGGGCTCCACTACGGAGGCTACCCATGGAGCGAATCGAGAAATCCGTTGAAGTGAAAGCGCCGGTCCACGCCGTCTACAACCAATGGACGCAGTTCGAGGAATTTCCGCGCTTCATGGCCGGGGTGAAGGAAGTCAAGCAGCTCGACGACACCCATGTGCACTGGCACGCGGAGATTTGGGGCAAGGACAAGGAATGGGATGCGGAGATCACCGAGCAGGTGCCCGACCGCAAGATCGCCTGGCGCAGCGTCTCGGGCGATGCGCCGAACGCGGGCGAGGTACGCTTCGAGCCGCTGGGCCCGGACCGCACGCGGATTCATCTCGCGATGGCCTATGAGCCGCAGGGCGCGGTCGAGAACGTCGGCGACAAGCTCGGCGTGCTGAGCGCACGCGTGCAGAACACGGTCGAGGATTTCAAGAAGTTCATCGAGAAGCGCGGCGCCGAGACCGGCGGCTGGCGCGGCGAGGTCCACGGCGGACAGCGCACCCGCTGACTGCCCTAACGCCCTAGGAGATTCCCATGTTCCCCGCTGTGAGCGACTGGTCCGAAGCGATTCTCACCTCCCTCGCCGGAGGACTCGCGATGTTCTTCGCCGCGATTCCCAAGCTCATCGGCTTCGCCGTGATCCTGGTGGTCGGCTGGCTGCTCTCGGGCCTGATCGCCCGCCTCGCCGCGCGCCTCCTGCGCGCGGTGCGCTTCAACGAGCTCGCCGAGCGTTCCGGCTTCGGCAACTTCGTGCGCAACATCGGCGTGCAGATGGACTGCGCGGGCTTCCTCGCCGAAGTGGCGAAGTGGTTCATGCGCCTCATCGTGCTGGTCGTGGCCTTCGACGCGCTCGGGCTGCCGGCCGTCTCCGACGTCCTGCGACAGCTCCTGCTTTGGCTGCCGAACCTCGCGGTCGGCATCGTGGTGCTGGTGATCGGCGGCCTGCTCGCCAACGCCGCCGCCGGCGTGGTGCGCGGCGCGACCGCGAGCGCGGGCTTCCGCCATCCCGAGCTCCTCGCCAACGTGGCGCGCGCCAGCGTCTGGATCTTCGCCATCATCGTCGCGGTAAACCAGATCGGCATCGCGCAGGAGCTGGTGAACACGATCTTCATGGGCGCGGTGGCTCTTGTCGTGATCGCTCTGGGTCTGTCCTTCGGGCTCGGCGGGCGCGACATCGCCGCCAACATGCTCAGGCGCTGGTACATCGAAGCACAGGCTAACGAGGCCAAGGTCCAACAGGCGGTGCACAACGCCTCCGCCTCCGGCGACTCGTTCGTGGAGCGGCGGATGTCCGAGCGCCGGATCGGCCCCGGCGGGGGAATGCCCAGGCCGACCTGATGCCCGCGTTACACGGGCTCAGCGCCTGGGCAGCGCGAGCCCGTGCGCGACCATTCCGGCCGCGCAGACGAGAAGACCGAGCGTCGCGAGCGCCTCGACCGTGTCGATCTGCTGGTACCACCCGTCGTCGTAGACCCGGCCCACGAAAGGCCGCAGCACGGCGAGGGCGTAGACGGCCGCGCCGAGCGTGAGCAGCGCGCCCACGGTCACGACGACCGCGCCTCCGGAACGGGCTCGGCTCCACAGCAGCACGCCGGCGAGCAGGAACACCAGCCCGACGATCGGCCCCGCGACCAGGGACGCGTTCGTGATCACGCCCGCCTTTTAGCACGAAATCGGGGTCAGAGCCCGAATTCGCTTTCACGTACGTCAAGACGAGTTCGGGCTCTGACCCCGAATTATTCGGGCTTGAGGTTCGCCGCCTTGGCGACCTTTGCCCAACGCTCGAGCTCGACGCGCACGAGGCGCGCGAGCTCCTCCGGCGCGCCCGGGGCCGCGCTGAGGCCGAGGCTTTCGAGCCGCTCACGCGTCGCGGGCAGGCGAAGCGTTGCAGCGGTCGCGCCATTCAGCCGCGCCACGAGCTCGGGCGGCGTTCCCGCCGGCGCGAACAGACCGAACCACGCATTGACTTCGAGCCCGGCGATGCCCTGCTCGATCGCAGTCGGAACCTCGAGGAGCGGGGTGCGTTCCCGCGTCAGGACGGCGAGCGCGCGCAGCTTTCCGGCGCGGATGTGCGCGAGGGTCGCCGAGAGATCCACGAACATGAGCGGGATCTGGCCGCCGAGGAGGTCGCTCACCGCGGGTCCCGCGCCCTTGTAGGGGACGTGCGTCATCTCCACGCCCGTGATCTGCTTGAAAAGCTCGCCGGCGAGGTGCTGCGAGGTTCCCGCGCCGGCCGAGCCAAAGGCGAGCTGGCCCGGGCGGGCCCGCGCATAGTCGACGAGCTGGCGCAGGTCGTTCGCCGGCACCGACGGATGCACCACCACGACGTTGATGTTCGAGGCCACGAAGGTGATCGGCGCGAAGTCGCGCACCGGATCGAAGGGCACGCGGGCATAGACGCTCGGATTGATGCCGTGCGTGGCGATGCTGCCCATGCCGAGCGTGTAGCCGTCGGCGGGCGCCTTCGCGACGAGGTCCATGCCCAAGTTTCCGCCCGCGCCGGCGCGGTTCTCCACCACGACCGGCTGCCCGAGCGCTTCGCCGAGCGGCGGCGCGAGCGTCCGGCAAAGCGTGTCGACGACCGCGCCCGGCGGGAAAGGGCTCACCAGCCGGATCGGCTTCGACGGCCAGCCCTGCGCCCGCGCGGCGCCGCTCATCCACATCAGTGCTAGAACGATGAGACCGAGCCACACGAGCAGCACGACGGCGGCGCCGAGGCGGCCCAGCAGCGCTGTCTCGCGAGGGCTTTCGAGCACGCGCGAACGGCACTCGGACATCACCTCCTCCGGCACGAGCTTCACGACCAGGACCAGAGCGAGAGGCAGCAGGATGATCTCGTCGAGCAGCCCGAGCACCGGAATGAAATCCGGGATCAGATCGATCGGGCTCAGCACGTACGCCACGATCGCCACCAGCAGCGCCTTCACGTACCAGGGCGTGCGCGGGTGCTTCGCCGCGAGGTAAATCGCCAGCACCTCGCGCTTCAACTCCGCTGCGCGCGCCCTGAAGCTCGCCAGGACCGTCATGACGCCACGATAGAGCTTCCGGGGCGGCCGTGCCATGATCGAGACCGCTGGCGGGAGAAAGAAACGGATCGATGCGAAGACTTCGGCGATGGATCGGGCTTGCGGCGCCCCTGGCCCTTCTCGCGGCGGGCGGCTGCCCTGGCGGCGGCGGGGGCGGCGACATGCCGCCGCCAGGACCGCCGCAGGTGGCGCTCAGCGTCGAGCGCGTCTTCCCCGCGCTGACGTTCTCATCTCCGGTTGCGATGCTCCAGGCGCCCAACGACACGAGTCGCTGGTTCGTCGTTGAGCAGGGCGGCGTGGTGCGCGTGTTCCAGAACCTGCCGGCGGTCGCGACGAGCACCGTGTTCGTCGATCTCACGGACCGTGTGACGATGGATGGCGAAGCAGGTCTCCTCGGCATGGCATTTCACCCGAACTTTCCTGCCGACCGGCGCGTCTATCTTTTCTATTCGCACAGGGATACCCCCAACACGCCGCCGCTCGTGTCGCGGCTGTCGGAGTTCACCGCGGCAATCGGCGGCGCGACGCTCGACCCGAACTCCGAACGCATCCTGATCACGCTTGTGAAAAATCCAGGTTCGGAGACAAACCACAACGGCGGCAACCTCGCATTCGGGCCCGGCGGTTTCCTGTTCGCGGGGATTGGCGATGGCGGCGGCGGGAACGACCAGCACGGCACGATCGGCAACGCGCAGGACCCGAACACGCTGTTCGGCAAGATGCTGCGCATCCAGATTACCGCCGCTTCTGGAACCTACAGCATTCCGAATTCCAACCCGAACGTCGGCAAGCCGCTCTGCAACGTGAACGGCACCGGGACGCAGCCTTGCCCGGAAATTTTTGCGCTCGGAATGCGCAACCCCTGGCGTTGGAGCTTCGACCGCGCCAACGGCCAGCTCTGGGTCGGCGACGTGGGCCAGGGCGCAATGGAGGAAGTGGACCGCGTGGATCTCGGCGGCAATTACGGCTGGCGCTGCTTCGAGGGTACGCGCATGAACACCGACGTTAGCTGCGGCGTGCCGGGGCCATTCATACCGCCGGTCGCCCAGTACGGGCGCAGCGTCGGCGTAACCGTGACCGGCGGTTACGTCTACCGCGGCACGCGCTTCCAGGGACTCGTGGGGCGCTACATCTTCGCGGACTTCGGTTTCGGCACGATCTTCAGCATCGACGCCGCGGCGCAGGGCGTGCTCAACATGACGGCCGGTTTTTCCTCAGGTCTCACCCCCTCGTCATTCGGCGAAGGCCTGGATGGCGAGCTCTACGTCGTCGACTATGGCGGCGGCGGGCTCTACCACATCCGGCAGTAGCGCGAGGCCGATCAACGGCGTCTCGCGAGCGCCGCGATCCCGACAAACACCAGCGCCGCGGCGGCGGCCTCGAGCCAGATCGTGGCGTTCATCGCCGCCGTGTGCGCCGCCGCGGGTGCGAGCGCATAGTGCGCGAAAGCGTCGAAGCCGAGGGCAGCGTAGATGGCGATCAAGCCGAGGCCGACGACGGGATAGCCGCGGCGCAGAATCAGGTAGCCGGCGGCGCCGAGCATCGTCTCGCAGAGCCACGCAGCGTAGACCGCGGGCCGGGTGATCCACGCCGGCATGTTGGGGTAGTCGGCCAGGAACTCCGCATTGTGCGCGTGGTGCACCAGGCTCGCGGCAGCATAGGCGAAGAGCAGGACGGCGAGCACCCGGAGCCAGGCCCGCTCGAACGCCATCGCGCGCTCGCGGCTCATGCGCAGAGCCTGTCGAACGCCGCGGCCCCCTTCGGCGTGATGCTCACGGCGCGCGAGCGGCGCATGCGCAGGATCCAGCCGCGCTCGAAGTACATCTCGAGGAGCGCCGCGCCGAGCGCGCCGCCGATGTGCGGCCGCCTTTGCGTGAGGTCCACGCAGGCGCGCGCGAACGCGCGCCGCTTGTGCAACGCCCTCTCGAGATCGACGCCGAGCGCCGCGAGCCGCTCCTCGCCGAGCGGCGTCAGCCGGAAGTCGCGGTCCTCGGCGGCGAGCCAGCGTGCGTCCACCATGGCGGCGCAGACCTGGACCGCGGTGTCGCCGGCGAGGTGGTCGTAGCAGGTGCGCGCGCGCAGGAACTGGGGCGGCGTCGCCCGCGGAATCGCCGGTGCCCGCGGCGCGCGCGGCTGCAGCGCCTCGCCGAGCGACCCGAGGCTCTCCACCGCGTCGGCCACCTCGGGGCTCGCGATGCGGAAATAGCGATGGCGCCCCTGCGCCTTCAGCTCGAGCAGGCCGCCCTCGACCAGCTTCGCGAGGTGCGCGCTCGCCGATTGCGCCGAGATGTTGGCGGCGAACGCGAGCTCGCCCGCCGGCCGCAAAGTACCGTCGATCAGGGTGCGCAGGATGCGCGCCCGCGCCGGGTCGGCGAAGAGGCCGGCGACGCGCGCAAGATCGGATCCATCCATATTTCACCTTTCCGTGAAACGTAGACGCTACACCGCGCGCACAATCGCTGTCCAGCCGATTGTTGCGGCTTACCGCCGTTCGATCCCGCCACCGGGGAAGCGCGCGCATCTTCCTCTGCGTCGGGGCCTTTCCGGGATCGTTCGACATCGAGGTCGATTGCATCGCCGTTCTCTGAACCAATATTCTCAGGAACGCCGTGCGACGATGAAGATGCCCCCCCGCAAGCACGATTGTGATCCACGCCACCGTGATGCCGAGCTGGCGGCCTTCCCACAGCCCGGCGAACCAGCGGTTGAACTGGTCGAACAGCACCGACGCCTTGCCGCCGAAGCGCTCGAGCTGGCGGACGTAGGGCTTCGAGCCGCGCATCTCCGCGAGCGCGGCGCTGGCCGGCGCGTCGTCCGCCGCAAGGTAGATGCCGAGCGCGCTCGCCAGGCCCAGCGCCAGGATCACCAGCGCGCCGAGCCGGAGGCGTGTTCTCCTGTCCATCACGCCAAGAATACGGCGGGCGGCCGGAGCCGCCCGCAGGTCTTACAGCGTACGTTTCAGTTCTACCGGAACAGGTTCGGCGGGCCCCCCACCGCGTTGAAGATGAAGTCGCGCGCGTCCTCGAGCTTCTGGCGCAGCCGGCGCTGGTCTACGTCGAGCAGCTTTCCCTTCCATTTGCGCACCCTGCCGGCGACGATCACGGTCTCGACATTGCTGCGCTCCATCATCTGCACGACGGCACCCGGTACGTGGTTGACCGGGAACACGTTGATGTGCGTGGCGTCGAGGATGATGATGTCGGCCTCCTTGCCGGGCGTGAGCGTGCCGGTCTTGCCGTCCAGTCCAAGATGTTTCGCGCCGTTGATGGTGGCGTAGCGCAACACGTCCCGCACGTTGAGCAGCGGCAGCGAGCCTGGCGCTGGCGGGGCCGGCGGCGGCGGCCACGCCGAACCCGGAGCGACGCCACCGACGAATGTCGTGAAGTCTCCCGTGTTGAGGATGTCCTGGTTCACCACCATGCGCTGCATGGTCATGGCGGAGCGCATCTGGGTGAAGAAGTCCGCCGTCAGGTTCGTCTCGACGTCGACACTGAGCGAGGGCTCGATGCCCAGTTCCTGCATCTTGTGAATGGGCGGAATGCCATGGCGCATGTTCATCTCGATCGGGAACGCGATCGAGACGTGCGCGCCGACCTCCTTGACCCTCTTCCAGCCCTTGTCCGACATGCCGGTCATGTGGATGAACAGATGCTGGTCCTGCTCTCTGAGCCCCAGCGACCCGTTGCCGGCAGTGCCGTCGGCGAGCTTGTCGAGAGTCGGGCGTATGCCGAACGGAGAGAGGATATGCGCCGAAAGCTCGAGGTTCAGCTCACGCCCAATGTCCCAGGCGAGCTGATAGTTGGGCAGGTAGACCTCGACCCCCATGATCATGTGGACGAGCTGATCGCTGTTCGAAAACCATTTCTGCTTGATGCGCCTCGCGTCAGTCGGATACTGGTTGCCGGGATTGGTGCCGATAAAGGCGGCGCCGGCGCTCTCAAAGTAGCCGAAGGCGGCGCGGCGCCCGGTATCGAACAACGCTTGGATGGCGGCGTCGGAGTGCTCGGGCGAGTGGTGGATCTGCGACACGTCGTGGACCGTCGTGACGCCGTTGTCGAGCTGCGCCAGGCCGCCGAACAGCTCGCTGATGTACACATCCTCCGGCCGGTAGACGGGGGCGAAGCCGAGCAGAACGTTGCCGAAATAGTTTTGTGCCGCGCTCGCCCTGCCCGAGCCGTCGTCGATCAGGATGCTGTCGGGAATGGAGCTTCTTATCGCAGTCCAAGCCTGGTGGTGGTGCGTGTCGACGAAGCCGGGCATGACGATCTTGCCGCGGGCGTCGATCTCGCCGGCGCCGCCTGCTTTCAGGTTCGGCCCGACCGCGACGATCTTCTTGCCGTCGACCAGCACGTCGGCGCTTACGAACTCACCCTTGTTGGGCATGCTCGGGTCCATCGTCATCACCATGCCGCCGCGGATCACATAGCGCCGTCCCCGCTTGCCGCTGTCCTGCGGCGGATCAACGCGCTCGTCGTCCGCGCGCGCCGGCGCGTTGAACAGGCTCATCCCCGCGGCCCCAGCCGCGGCTGCCGTCGAAGCCTTCAGGAAATCGCGCCGTCCGAGCTGCGAGCGCGCATGGTTCTGCGGACGTCCTTGGTCGCACAGGATGCACATTCTTGGTCCCCTCCTCTATGGGCGAAGCCGCGCGTTGTGCCGGCTCCTCGGTCGATTCTGGACTCGAAACCGCGCTCCTGTAAATCCGATCTTCGAACGCCTCGCCTCGTCTGTGGGAAGCAGCCCACGCAGGCAGCCTGGCGGGGAGTCGGCCCAACGTGCAATTCCAGTGCCTTCCGACGACTTGCTGAATAAGGAGCTGAGCTTGTGTTTGGCTGCGGTCAGGTTGCGCCGGGTTAAGCCCACATCAGCCTCCAGAGCAGGACGCCGAGCACTGCCGCGGCAATGACCAACCCGGCCCCCAGCGCCTTCAACAGCCGCCCACGCGAGATCGCCTTTTCCCCGGTGAGCACCGGCGTGTCGCGAATGACCCGAAGTCCCGGAGGTGGATATTCGCGCACGCGAAGAACCTTTTGGCCCAGCCACCAAAGACAGACGGCGAAAGCAGCGAGCGGCGCGAGCAGCAGCGCAGCAATCGCGAGCAAGGCGACTCGGGCTCGTTCCGGATCGGCGAGGACCCAGTCCTTCAAGGGAACGCGATAGAGCTCGGACGCCGCGATCACTACGGCGCCCGCGCACAGGCCGGCGACGAGAATCGTCCACGCCAGGCGGCGAGTGACCGGGTCAGCCTTGCGGACGTCGTCGGACATTCGCCCGCTCGCTCTTGCGGATGACGAGCTTCAGCCCGGACCAGACCTCGCTCACGGCGCACACCTTGACGTCCACGAAGCCGAGCGGCAGGGCGATCTCGCGGATCGTGCCCTCGGTAATATCAGTCTCGACCCTGGCAGCCTTCTTCGGCCACGAGACCCACACGAACCCGGCCTGCTCCAGGCTCTTGCGAACCCCGGCGAGTTGCTTTTCGAGAACGGCTCGCTTCGTGGCGAAGACGTGTACGGCGCGGAGCGGCTGTGCCATGCCTGAAACGATGCTCACGCCGCCCGGCAGCTTGCCGAGCCAGGCGCGATATTCCTTCGGCGCGTCGATCAGCACGAGCGTCAGCGGCGGCGCGATGCCGAGCTTTCTCGAGAGCGGCGTTCCCGAATAGCCTGCCACGGCGCTAGCCCGCACGCTGACCCGGGCGCGGATCGAGCGCCCGGATCTGCCGATCCTGGACGCGCGCGAAGAGGAGCAGCGCGGTGACGGCGCCGATCAGCGCGCAGAACATGTCGGATTGCGTGTCCCAGGGATCGCCCTGCGTGCCCAGGAATTCCTCCGCGCCCTGGCCGAGCGCCAGCGCCGCCGCCCATTCGATCAGCTCATACGCCGCGCTGATCGCGAGGGCAATGCAGAGAACGACGAAGGACAGCATCCTTTTCCCGGCCACATGCCGCCCCCGGATCAGGATCTCGCGCGCAACGAGGGCCGGGACGAAGCCTTGCATGAAGTGGCCGATCTTGTCGTAGGGGTTGCGGCCGAGGTCCAGCAGCTCGGCGAGCTGGAAGCCGAGCGGAACCCTCGCATACGTGTACGCGCCGCCGAGCATGAGCACGCCGGCGTGCAGAAAGATGCAAACATAGAGCAGCGTGGTCAGCGGAAAGCGCCGCCACGTGGCCCAGAGCACGGGCAATCCAATGAGCACGGGGAGCACCTCCAGCGCCCATGTCAGCCGGTCGTACGGACGCGCGCCCGACACTGCGAGCAACGCGACCAGCGCAATTGCGCCGGCAACCAGCGTTCGTGGGCGCGGCGTGCCTGGATTGCCGGTCGGCATCGCCGTCTTACTTCTTCGGCCGGAAGCGCATCGCGCTCCACACCTCGTCGAGCGCGACCTGGCGCACGCCCTGGATCCCCCTGCCGAGCAGGTGGCGCCAGAGGATGTCGCGGTTGAGGTCGGTGTCGAGCTTGCCTGCCTTGGGGTACGCGATCCAGGCGATGCGATCCTCTTTGGCCGCGTCGATCGCCGGGCGGGCGCGCGACTCCACCTCCGCGACGGTCTTCACGAACACGATAACGGCCTCGGCCTTCGCCGAGCCGGTCGCCGGCATGCCCACGAGATTCACGTCCGCGGGCTTTCCGACTACGCGCGCCTTCATGCCCGGCTTGAGGTTCAGCCTCTTCGCAACGTCCGATCCGGCAGCCATGGACGCGCCTGTTACCGGGAGCCCGCGGTTCCCGCGGGGGCGACCTGGACGCCGCGCAGGCCGCCGCGCTCGATCGTCTGCTTCACCAACCCCGAGGCCTTGGCTTCCTCCAGGAACTCGCTGACGTAGGCGAGGCGACGCGCGTGGCCCTTCGGCACCATCGCCGCCATGGAAATGATCGCGAAGTGGTCGTCCAGAACCCTTGCCCCGGGCTGGCGAGCCGCTTCGGCGAGCAGCACGAACCGCGGCGCCGCGTAGGCGTTGGCATTCCCGCCGCGCACCAGCTCGATCGCCGCGGCGATGCTGCCGGTGCGCACAAGCTCAGCGTGCTTGAGCATGCGCGTGAGGCGCAGGTCCGACGCGTCGCCGCGCGGCACGGCGATGCGGACCCCGACGCGGTCCGCGTCCGCGACGCTGCCGATCGGCGAACCCGCGAGCACGATGTAGGTGAAGTCGCTTTGCATGTACGGCGGCGAGAAGTCCGCCTCGCCCGCCCGCGCCGGGTCGGCGACGAGAAACGTCACGTCCCAGGCGTTCGTTCGAAGGCCTTCCAGCACCGCGCCGGGTCTCGCGTAATAGACCGGCTCGAGATCGACGCCGATCTTCGCCGCAAGCGCGCGCCCGAGGTCCAACGCCGGGCCGCGCGGATCGCCGCTCGCCGTATCCTTGATGGCCAGAGCAGGACTGCCGAGGCCGATCCCCACGCGGAGCTTGCGGGCCTCCACCAAGTCCGCCACTCTAGGGTCGGCGGCCTTCTGAGCATGCGAAAGCCGCACTGCCGCGATTTGCGTTCCAATGCCCAGCACCCCGGCAAGCCACAGCGTCAATGCCAGTCGTTTCGTAGCACCCCCCTTGGCGAACGATCTATTTTCGCCGGATGCCGATCCACCTGCGCCTATTTCTGCCCCTGGCACGAGATGCGCAGCTTGCGGCCGCCGAAGTGCTCTTCGCTCTCCGCGACCACCTTGTAGCCGCCGGGGCAGAGTTGGCCGGCCTTTTCATAGCAGATGTACCAGCCGAAGTAGCCGCACGAGATCTGATATTCCCCGGCCCGGGCGGTGTCCGGCGCCTGCTGGCTGGTGGCGCACCCGGCGGCAGCAAACGAGAGCAAGGCCGCGATCGCCGCGGTCCGGACCTCAGTACGGCGAGCCATCCTTGTGCACGAACTTCCATTTGCCGTCGACGAACGCGGCCTTGATGTCGTCGTCGGGATAGCTGCCTTCGTCGCCCGGGGTGCGGTCGCCGATCTCGAGGTAGACCACGTCCGCGCCGGTCTCGTTGACGAGCCGGTGGCCGTTGCCCGTGCCCTTGCGGAAGCCGGCGCACATTCCCGGCGCGAGCCTCGTGCGGCCCTCGTCGGTGTGCAAGGTCGGATGGCCTTCGAGGACGTAGACGAGCTCGTCCTGCTTCGAGTGGGCATGGCGCAGCGCCGAGACCGCGCCCGGCGCGAGACGCGTCAGGTTGACGCCGAAGTTGGAGAGGCCGAAGAGCTCGCCCAGCGGGCGCTTCAGCCGGCCCGCCATGCGCGAGGCGAACGGCTCGGGGTAGCTGGTCGGCCGAGTCCGCGCCGGGACTTCGGCCGCGACGACGGCGACGGGATAGGTCTCGCTGGCCATGCGGTTCTCGTCTTGGGGCAGGAGCGGAAGCCTAGCGCACTTCAGCGTCCGGCATCGTTGCGGCTTTGTTTCTGCCACACGAGGAGACGGCGCGGCTGCGGGGCGCCCGCCGCCTCGATGATCGCCCTGTCGTCGAGGCCGGCGAGGCGCCGCTGGAGGACCGCGACCAGGCCGTGCTTGACCGCGAGCTCGTTCGAAACCGCCACGCCGGCGCCGTTGCGCCCTTCGAGCAGGAAGAAGAAGTCCTCCGACCACGGCCCTTCGTCGGTCGTGACGATCTCGACCCGGGTGACCTCGTCCCAGAGCACGCGCTCCTGCCTTTTCTTTCCCAGCCGGGGGCCGTAGCGCCTGGTCACGCCGAGATCGTCGACCTCGATTTCGTCGACCAAACCCTTGGCGCCCGGCAGCAGGAGCGCGAGGAAGCCCACGACCCAGAACGCTCCCGCCCACCACGGCATGCCGCCCTGCACGGCAAAGGCGAAGCTCAGCGCCGCGAACACCGCGAACCCGATCAGCGCCAGGCGCTTGCGCGAGCGGATCCTTCTCGTCACCGGTTGCGCCAGGACTCTAGCGGCGCGGATAGCCGAACGAGCCGAGCTCGAGCTTCTTCGCGCCGCTCGCGCGCACCACTTCGATCAGCTCGACGAACGCGTCGAGCGGCGCCGAGCCGAAATCCACCGAGAACGACCATCCGTCCCGCGTCCTTTCGGGCTGCGTCACGTTGTGCACGATCTCCGAGAGGCCGTTTGCATCCTTGGGCTTCTTGTCGCCGATGTCCATCCACCTGTCCATCCACGCAACGAGGGCGGCATCGTCCGCGAGGTCGCCGTCGAACCTGAATTCCAGCCCGTTCCACACGAACGGATGGAGCGCGACGCCGAGCCCTTGCCAGCGCTCGCTGACCGGGTCAAACGCGTCCGCAGCGGTGAGGTTCACCTCGATCGGGCCGCTCTTGTCGCCGCGCCGGCAGAAGATGTCCAGCGTGTAGTGGCGGTACGGCTTGCGGAGCTTCTCCAGCGTCGTGTGGACCTTGACCTCGGGCACCGCCGTGTCGTGCTGGCCCCGGGCCTCGCAGAGGGCGTGGAGATAGACCGAATGGTAGTTCTCGCGCTCGGCGTCGAGCATCTCGATGATCGAGCGCTGCTGCTTGCTTCTGTCTGACGCACCCACTTTGCCCACGGCCCGAAGGAACCTCCGTTGGGCAAACACCTGCCCGGCCGACGCATTCCTCGCGAGGCTGCAAAGCCCGCTAGACCCACACGTCGTTCTGCGCGGTGCGCTCGCCGCCCTCCTCGCCGGTGTTGGGCACGCCGCGCGGCTCGATCAGGAGGAGCTTCACCTCGGATTCGGCGTACGGCTTGTGTTCCACGCCTTTCGGCACAACGAACATCTCTCCCGGGCGCAGGGTCACCGCGCCGTCCCGGAAGTCGATCCGCAGCGAGCCGTCGACGACGATGAAAGTCTCGTCGGTGTCCTTGTGGTGGTGCCAGATGAAGTCGCCCTTCAGCCTGACGACCTTGAACTGGTAGTCGTTCATCTCCGCCACCACCTTCGGCGCCCACTGCTCCGTGAAAAGCGAGAACTTGTGCTGGAAATTGATCGGCTTATAGGTCACGGGCGTCGCTCGCGGCGCTATAGGCTTTGGGTTCGGGCTAGTATCCTCGCCGAGCTCGCCGCTGTCCATTTATCCCGGATTCCTGCGGCCAGCCGCTCCGTACATCAGCGTGCGCCACAGCCATTCGAGCGGGCCGAAGCGATATCGGCGCAGCCACCACTTGCTGAAGACAAGCTGCACCGCGTAGAGCGCCACGCCGAGCGCGAACGCGGCCGCCGCGCCCATCCGGCCGAATTGCCCCAGTCCGTAGCCGAAGAAGATGAAGCCGAGAACGAAGGACTGCAGCACGTAGTTGGTGAAGGCCATGCGCCCAAGCGGCGCGAACACCGACAGGAAGCGACGCGTGGAAGGACGCTCCGCGAGCGCGAACAGCGCCGCGCCGTAGCCGAGCGCGAGCAGCACCGGCGCCAGATCTGCGAGCGCCTGCCCCGCCGCGTCCAGGCCGCCGAGCGCGTCGTGGGCCTCGGCCCCGGTGAGGACGGCGCCGAGCGCAATCCCCGCGACCGCCGCGATCAGGATCTCGCTGCGGAAGTCCTGGGTGCGCGTCAATATTCCGGCCTTCCACAGAAACATGCCCAAGACGAAGAGCGCCAGCGTCCGCAGGAACACGGAAAGGTGCAGCTTGAGGAGCCACGGCAACTCCCCGAGGCTGAATTGCCACACCTCGGCGAGCGTGCCGCTCGAGTACACGTGATTCGCCGCGGCCACGTGAGCCCGCAGCTCGGCGGCGCCCGGCCAGCTGATCGAGTACAGCGCCGGAGCGCCGGCGTACGCGGCGAGGAAGGCCAGTGCCGCGAGCAGGAGCGCTCTGGCCGGCAGGAGAAGGAGCGGCAACACCACGAATCCCGCGAGCGCGTACTCGGTCAGGATGTCGCCGTTCCAGATGAACAGCAGGTGGATCAGCCCGAAGGCGAGCAGCACGCCGAGCCGGCGCGCGAGCCAGTAGAGCGGCCGGCCCGCGCCGGACAGCCGCTCGAACTGGATCGCCAGTCCGACCCCGAACAGCAGCGCGAACAGGCAGAACGACTTGGATTGCACGCCGAGCGCCACGACGCGCTCGACCATGATGTCGGCGCCACCGCCCGACGGCGGACCGAGGAGCTGCTGGAAGATGGAAACGCGGAACTCGGTGACGAGGTTCACGATCAGGACGCCGAACAAGGCCACGCCGCGCACCGCGTCGATCGCCTCGATGCGGTTCTGCGGCGCAACTGGCGCGGGCTGCGGTGCTGCGCCTGACTGCCGCTCGTCCGTCAACCGCGCGCCGTCAGACCCCATCGGGCTTTTGTCGCTTCACAATTTCGGCGATGCCGGCGCCCCACAAGCCGAGAAACCGCTCGTAGTTCTCCTTGAGCGCCGCATCGGCCTGCGTGACGCGCTCGACTTCCGGGCTCAGCTCGCCGAGCAGCAGGCCGATGTAGCCGAACCACTCGTCCATGCTGACCGAAGCAAGGCCGACGAGCTGGGCGAGCAGCCGCCGCGTGTGCGCCAGGCGCAGATTGGCGATCAGCTTGCGCTCCGCGTCGGAAATCTCGTCCGGGTCGCACGACGCGAGCAGCTTCACCGCTTCCTCGAGCGCATGGGCCTTGAGCTCGGGCCGCGTCTCGCGCTCGGCCTGTTCGAACAACGCGCGCGCGTCGGCGATGTCCCGGGCGACGCTCATCGCGCCACGCCCTAGGCGAGGGGGCGTGGAGGCGATCCCGCTTCGACCGCTCCGCGGTCACCGCCGCTCGAGTCGTCCTGCCGCGGCGGGACGGGAAGGTGGATGTGCAGCGTGATTCCCCGTTCCTCGTTCCGGTCCGCCCAGATCCGACCCCCGTGCGCCTCCACGATCGAGCGGCTGATGGCGAGGCCCATCCCGAGCCCGTGCGGCTTGGTGGTGACGAAATGCTCGAACATCCGCTCGAGGTCGGACTCCTTGGCGCCGAGGCCGCTGTCCCGGATCGCGACCGCAACGTGCCCTGCGTCGCGCCGGCGGGTCTCGATGCGGATCTCGCGCGGCCCTTCGCCGGCGGCCGCGATGGCCTCCGCGGCGTTGACCAGCAGGTTGATGAGCACCTGCCGCAGCTGGACGCCATCGCCGAGCACGGCCGGCAGCCGCTCGCCGCGCGCGAAGTGCACGGCAATGTTCCTCCTGCGGATATCGGTGGCGAGCAGGTGCAGCACGTCGTCGATCAGCGCATTCACGTCGAGCGGCGCGCGTCCCGCGGGCTGCTTGCGGAACAGGGCCTGCAGGCGGCGAACGGTCTCGCCGGCGCGCACCGCGTCCGCCGCCAGGTCGTCGATCGCCTCCCTCACGTCCGGATCCAGGCGCCCGGCGATTAGCAGCCTGCGCGCGGCCTGCGCATTCGCTGCGATCGCGGTGAGCGGCTGGTTGAGCTCGTGCGCGAACGACGCGGTCAGCTCGCCAAGCGTCGTGACTCGAAGGGCATGCGCGAGCTCGTCGCGCTGGCGCTGAGCCTCTTCCTCGGCGCGACGGCGGCGCTGCTCGCTTTCCTCGCGCGCGGTCTCGGCCCGGCGCAGCTCGGCGCGGTTCGCCAGCAGGCCGACGACGAGAGCGCTCTGCAGGAGAAACAGGACCACGCCGCCCACGATGTACCACCTGTAGAGATCCCAGACCGAGGGGTTGCGGAATTCGACCACGCTCCCCGCCGGCAGCGCCCGCTCCTCGAGTCCCCAGCGGTGGAGCTGGCGCCAGTCGAACAGGTTCAGGTCCGCCGCGACCGCGACGAGCGGAATCGACGCAGGCGCCGCGCCGCGCAGGATCCGCACCCCGATCTCTGCCGCCTGCTCGCCGTGAGTCGTCACGCTGTAGACGTGCCCGCCGACGGCGCCGAGGCCCACGAACTGGTCCAGCGAGACATAGACCGGCGCACTGGCCACGGCTGCGATGCGCGAAAGCGCTTCGTGGGGAACGAACGCGCTGCCCGAGCCGTCGGCGAAGAGCGTGAGGTAGTAGACGACGCTGTGCGCGGGAAGGTTCGCCAGCCTGGTCAGAAGCTCGTTGAAGGGCAGCGCGGTGAGCCAGTTGATGGCCACCTTGCCTTCGAATGGCTGGAGGTCGCGGCGCGCGATCGCCTGGATCTGGCGGTCGAATCTCGCGGCGCCGCCGACGACGAAGACGTTGCGGGTGTCCGGCTGCAGGCGCAGCGCGATGTCGAGCGTGGGTGCGAACGTGCGCTTGACCAGCACGCCGGTGACGTTCCCCGGCAGCGCCTTCCCCTCGACATCCGAGGGATCGGCGCCGCAGATCACGATCGGCACCCCGGGGAACAAGGCCTTGCCCTCTCGCAGGAGAAAATCGAGCGACGGCCCCATCACCGCGACGATCAGATCGGGGCGCTTGCCGTCGTACTTGCGTCGGAAGTACTCGCGCAGCACTCCGTAGTAGCCCGGATCCTTGAACTGGGAGACGTGCAGCGCCTCGCTGTAGAGCTCGACGCCGTCCTTCATCTCGCGCTGGAACACCTCCCGCAGGCCGCGATTGATCAGCGCCAGCCCGGGCAGATCCTGTTCCTCGTCGAAGATGAAAAGCACGTTCTGGCGCGCCTGCGCGAGCCCCGGCACCATGGCCGCAGCGAGAGCCAGCGCGAGGAACAGCGCGGCGCAGCGATGACGAAGAGCGATCGTGTTTGCCACGTGTCGGATCATACGACGGGCTCGAGTGACCGGGAGTCACGCGCGCGCACCGCTTGCCCGCCGAGCGCTGCGCTTCTATGCTCTGGGATCGTCAGACTGGAGACAGGCCCATGATCAAGGTCAGCGTGATGTACCCGAACACTCCCGGCGCCCGGTTCGATCATGCCTACTACCGCGACAAGCATATGCCGCTGGTGAAGGCACGCATGGGCGACTCCTGCCTGTACTACACGATCGACAAAGGCCTCGCCGGCGGCGCACCGGGGACCTCGGCGACCTACGTGGGCATGTGCCACATCTTCTGCGACTCGCTGGAGCGGTTTCAAACCGGCTTCGGCCCGCACGCGAAAGAGATCATGGCCGACATTCCCAAGTACACCGACCTCACCCCGGTCATCCAGATCAGCGAAGTCGTCGTCGGGCAGCCGCGCGCCTAAGGAGTTCTCGCCAGACCTCGCGAGAGGCCCGGACGCCGATCCGAACGCCGGCATCGCTCACCAACGCGCTGTCAGCCGCCGGATTTGGCTGCACGCGGACGCTCCATGGCCACTTGTGATCGGACGAAGCCGAGTTTCTCGTAGAAGCCCGCAACCCCTTCGCGGCCCGCGCGCAGCACCCAGGTCATGCCCGGGTCGTCGCCCATGACGGCTTTGACCAGCGCGCGGCCGATGCCTTTGCGTCGGTGCTCCTCCGCAACCGCGAGCATCGATATGTAGCCGTTCTCCATTCCGTCCGTAAGAGCGCGCAAGACACCAACGAGCTGCTCATTTTCGACCGCAACGAGACATCGCTGCGACCGCGACACCAGCTCCCGGAACCGCGCCGGATCGGAAACGCGATGACGCCAGCCACACGCCTCCAGAAGGCGCCTCGCCGCTTCCATCTCGGACGGCCGAATATCGCGGACTTCCATCCGACGCCTAGCGTCCGCGTGGCGCGCCGGCCGGCGGCGTGTTGTCAGGTGCCAAGGCTCACTCGCTCCGCTCAATGCTTCGGTTCATGCTGGATCAGGCCCAAGACGTTGCCTTCACTATCCTTGGCGAGCGCCCTCCATCCCACCCCTGGGATGTGGTGCTTGCGCAGAAATATCATGCCGCCAAGCTCGGCGACTTTGTGAAGCGTGACATCGATGTCGACGACCGGAAAGTAGCAAACGAACGCATTGATGAAGCCGTTGAGCTCTGGCCTGCCTGGATAAAAACCGATTCGCGGCGCGAGGCCACCGATAACTTCAGCGCCCTCCGGCGACGCCCGAGTAATGGTCCAGTAGTCTCGTGCTTCGTCCCCGCGGACAAAGTTCCAACCGAACAACTTCGAGTAGAACGAAATGGCGCGCGCCGTATCCGAAGCGAGAATATCAAAGTACATCTGCTAGGCTGTATTCGTAGATGCCTCCTGCCACGCAGTCGGATCGGGTTCCCATTCGCCGTCTCCCAGCAGGGCCTCGAAATGCTTGCCGAGGCCATGGCCGAAATGCTTGTGCGAAGCGCCCTGACCTGCGTCCTCCGAGGAAGCCTCCGAAGCAAACAGCCGGAAGAGCTCGTAGTTCTCGGCAAGCGAACGTACCGTAACCCAGGCAAGCTCGTAGCTCAACTCCGAGATCTTGTCCGGCCGGTGGAACGCCAGGCCCGACCAGTACTGCTGCACCGACTCGGGGTCCCACCAGTTCCGGTGGCGTTCGATCCAGCTCAGCTCCAGCCTGCGCCCATAGCGCGGGCACAGGGAAGACTCGAGGTTGACCGCGATGCCTTCGTCAAGCCACCGGGGGAGCGGCAGATGTGAAATCAATGCATGGGTGAGCTCATGCGCCACCACGGTCTCGAGAAGGTCCGGCTCCCGGCGCGGCAGGGCAAAGTGGCCGTAGCCGGAATTGAGGTGGACCCCGGAGCTGCCGGCATAGTGTCCGCCATCGGCGTAGAACGGCGCGATGTACTCGTAGTATTCGTCCTCGGTCTCGAAGACCATGATCACGTGGGGTCCGAGGCCATCCGTGGCGGCGAGACCTCTCAGCGCCCTCGAAATGCCGCGGCGCGCTCGCTCGGCGAAGGCGATGAGGTTGGCGGCGGGGCGTTTCTCCAGCGGACTCGCCAGAATGAAGTTCTCCGACCGCGTACAGGCGTATGCCGCCCCCGCGGCAGCACAGTGTTCCTCTGCCCAGCGTTCGGCGATGCTGCGCCACGCTGCGTTCTCGTCCATGGGTGCGGCCTCGGTTACACGCGCGGCGATCTCCTCCCATTTGGGCCGTGGATATCGGTCGGCGCGCGGCATGAGGCCGTCGACGAACGGAAGAGCGGTTCGAACCGATGTGCCGTCAGGCTCGCCGCGCATGAAAGTAGCCCCCTAACACGGCAGCCGGAACGGGGATCAGCACCGAATACGCGACCGTCCACGCGCTGGACGGATACGAGATGGGAGTGGCATACATGACTCCCACGAAGAGCAGGCTGATCACGCCCACCGCAATGCCGTAGACGATGAACCGCTTCGACCCGAGATGTTCGATTCCAGGGTACCGAAGAACGCACTGGCGGCGATTGCCACGGCACCGCCCAAGAATGCCGCTTGCCAGCGCAGGCCCTGAACGGGGTTGCTTGGTTTCATTCTTGTCCCCCACGCGCCGTTGAAGGCGCGGCCGCCCTAATGATGTACCAACCGCGCCCCGGGCCGCTACGCAATATTTCGCGACGCAGGAACTAAAGCCAGCTAATGAAAGTGCTAGCTCGCTTGAGCGTTGGAGCTAACCACGGCTCTCAGACACATGTACGTGCCGAGCGCCAGCAAGCCGATAAAAAACGTGCGACGGAAGACCTGTTCATCAGTGCGCTGGCGGACGATTTGCCCGACATACATCCCGGCTAACGAGAAAACAAGCGCGACCACCCAACTGCCGGCGACGTCGATGCGAAGTTGCCCATGGACCATGAGGGCTGCCGCCAATGCAAGCGGACAAACGAACGCGTTAATGCCGACGATCTGCACCAGCTCCTCTTTGCCGAGTCGAAGAAACGTCAGGTACGGAGCCGTAGGAATGACAAACACGCCGGTTGCGCCATTCAGCGTACCGGTCACGAATCCAACGAGCGGTGACAGCCATCGTTCGGCGTACGGGCGAATTTCCAAGCGTCGTCCGACAAGTCCGTAGATCGCATAAGCCGCAAGCACTGCACCCAATGCACCAGTGGCGGCGGACTGCGAGGACCTGGTGAGGAACTCAACGGTCGAAAACGTTCCGATCACAGTGGCGACGATCATCAAAGCGAATCGGCGCAAAAGCGAAAGCAGCGCAGGTCCCGATGCAACCTGCCACATGTTCGTAACGAGCGCCGGGATCACCAAGATGCCGGCGGCTTGGGCGGGCGTCATTACGATGCTGAGAAGGCCCATGCCAACGGTGGGCAACCCGAGTCCAAGCACGCCCTTAATGCCCCCAGCGAGCAGGAATACCGCGGCGATAAACACGGCGAGGTTGAATTCGGACATCTGCGCGCCGTCTAACGCGCGAGCTCAGCCGCGCGTCTGTTGGGTCGGCTGCAGCGACCGGTTAGGCCGCTGGATGCCGGAGCAATCATGCGCCATTGACCACAGAATCCACAACTTCGTATCTATCGGTTGTTACCTTGGCGCCGGTTGCTGCCGCCATCCCGGCTTGGCGTTTTAGCCGCGCGGCCTCGCTCGCATTCATTGCGTCTTCGCTTTCCCAGATGGTGACGATCATTCCCCTTCCAGCTTTGCGATCCGCTAGCCAATATACGGCGTTCAGTCCTGGGTCCTTGACGATGTTCGGTTTGACCTGCTCTCGCCCGCGAAGAATCCATTTCTCCAACTCCTCCGCGGTCCCTTCCCACGTGCCGATGCGGGCAAACATCTTCCACCTCCGCTCAATAGGGCTTACCCCGCAAACTCGACCTCCGGGTCACCGTGTTGATGGCGCTATTGTCCCGATGCACCGCTGGGGTCAGGCACTGGGGACCCTACCAGGTAGACAATTGCGGCGACCGTGAGGGCCGCACCGGTGACAACACGCCACGACAGTTTCTCATCATGGAGAACTGTGGCGCCAAGAATGGCCGTTATCAAAGGGTATGAAGCGACGACTGGCGCAACGGCCCAGACGGGTGCCATGCTAAGCGCCGCGTACATCAGCAGGACGGCGCTGCCGTTCAGGATTCCAGTCCCGGCAAACCAGGCGATGCTTGCCCTCGTCAGGGGCGGATTCTGCGAGCGGCGGAGGCGGTCGGCACCGACCACCGTAGCCGAGGACACCGCATAGCTGATAAGGCTTGCGGCAAAGGGACTCCCCCAGACAAGCAATCCGGCTTTCGCTCCGACTTGTGCCAGCCCTCGCACGATGGCTCCCGCGACGGGCCACAGCAGCGACCACCCGACAAACGCCTTTCCCACTGCGCCTGTTTTCCAGGACAGCAAAGCTACACCGACCACGACGCCGACTGCCGATGCAACGGCCTGCGCCGGCATGCGCTCGCCGAGGAAAAGCGCTGCAGCGATGAGGGCAAAGAGCGGAGCGGTACCCGACACCGCGCCTGTGATCGTGGGACCGAGAAGTTCGTTCGAGCGAAAGGTCAGTATCGTAACGATTGCCGGAAAGAACAGGCCGACGGCAGCAAACAACAGCGCAGCACGAGCGTCAAAGCCGCCGAAGTCGAGCGCGAACGGGGCGGTAACGATGAAGAGAACGGTTGCGGTTGGAATGCTGATCGCAGCGCCCGAGCGGGCATCGAGCGCGCGCAACCCCACTCGCCCCGTGACAAGCGCGACACCGAAGCACACCGAGCTCAGTATTGCGAGGGTTAGGGCCAATTTTGTTGCCCGTGCCTAACGTCCACGCCCACCGGCACGCGCCCAGTGAGCCAAGCAAAGCACGGCGATCGCGCGCGTGTCCGTGTCCGCTGTGCGGTCAGACCGCAATCTACGTCCCCGACTGAGGCTTGACAACGCATACGCTGCGGCCGCCACGCGCTGCGGATTCGGGGCTGCGCGCTGTTGCCGCGCTAGCGGTCGCTGAACAGGATGCCGCCTTTGGCCTTGTCCGTCTTGGGGTTGGTGTGAATGATGACGATGACTGCCTGGGGGTCCACGTCGCACACGCGCACTACCACGTCGGTGATCTCCTTGACCAACCTGCGCTTCTGGGCGAGCGTTCGCCCCTCGGCCAGTTCAATGATGACTTCAGGCATGTGTCGTCCTTTCCATAACGTGAGCGGTTGCAACCGCCAAGAGCGATCCGACCGAACGCGCGGTCAGGCGTCTGTTCACAAAGCGCCAATAGTTTTTTCGGATGACCACAACATACGGCAAGCCGTCACCTTCGTCGACGGTGCGGCTGACGTAGTAACCATGACTGCCACCCAGCGGTACTCATAAGTAAGCCGATCAGCGGCAAACGATTGCACATTCCCGGGCTCGCCTATCGCGGCCTGCACGGTCTGGCTGGACATACCACGCTCAAGTGGCAGGCCCAGGGCTTTAAGCATTGCATTGGATACCTTTTCCGGCAGGTCGCTCAGGAATTCGGTGAAGCCAATAGCTTCACCCGTCCAAAGACCACCCATGAACTAGCCTTCACGCCGCCTGAATACCAGACTGAAGTTGTTGGCCGGCATCTCGACAGTCTCCGCGAGAATGAACCCGGTGCGAGCGGCGACGTCTGATACAGCTTCCAGGTCACGAAGGCCCCATTCGGGATTGTGCGTGCGAAGATCAAGATCGAACTGCGCGTTGCTCTCTGACGTGTGGCGACCGAAGCGACGGTAGGGCCCGTATAAGAACAGAACGCCCTGTGTCGAAAGCAAAGCCTTCGCGCCTTCGAACAATGCCAGCGTCGCCGACCATGGAGCGACGTGAATCAGGTTAATCGCCAGTATCGCATCCGCCTTTTGCAACGGCCACGGGAGTTTGGTCACATCAAGGTCAATGGGCCAATTGACGTTGGCCCGGCGCTCCTCTTGCATGCGCCGGGCAACAGACTCGCGAAGTTCCGCGTCCGGATCGGACGGCTGCCAAGTGAGGTCTGAGAGCGCTTCGGCGAAATGCATGACATGCTGTCCGGTGCCGCTGGCGACCTCCAAGACTAGGCCGCGGCTGGGTAGAACCCGCGCGAGTACGCCGAGAATTGGGTCCTTGTTGCGTTCTGCCGCTGGTATGGACCATTTCCCGTCGGCTGTCTTTTCGCCTCGTTGCTTAAGCATCGCACTCCTCCGTGAAGGCTAACGTCCGCGTTGTGCCGCGTTGAAGAAGGCGCGCGTAGCGCCGTGGCGCAAGCGCCGGCCACCAACGCGCTGTTAGGCGCCATGGCCTGGTTAGAGGCCAACGCTGATCCGGATCGCCCGCCACAGCGGTGCCATTTCGTATAGAACAAGAAACAGCAGCAGGATGACGCCCGATGCCGCGAGCATCGCGCCGCCGATGAGCGCCACCACCGCTAGGAACGCCGGCCCACCACGATGCAATGCAGCGAGAAGCACGTCGAGCGTCATCACTGCGAGAGGATTGGCCATGAACACCTTGCGGTACTCGCTGAAGAGGGTTAAGGCGAGAAACATCACTAACATTCCCATTCCGAACATCGCGAACGGCATTAGCCAGATCTCCATGTACTTAGTCCGCGGTCCTCTTGATGGCGCCTAACGTCCGCGATGACCGGCGCGCACTGCTTTTGGGCTCGTCCGAGTCGATCGTGTTGTTAGGCGCTTAGGTACCCGATGTGCGCTTTGCATACGTAGTCGCCGAGCACCTATGTGATGTGATCGCTAGCGCTCACCGACAAGTTCGAAACCGGCAGCTTTCCAGCGCGCGCCCTTCGTAGGGTCCGAGATGAACTTGACGAAGGCCACAGCGGCTTCTGGTGTAGCACTGTTTGCCGGAACGGCCGCGCCATAAACAATGAAGCTCTGAAAAGGAGGGGGCAACAAACCCACCAGCGTGATGCCTTTGGCCGTCTGCACTTCGCTGACGAGATAGAGCCCGAAGTCCGCCTCGCCTTTCGCGACCAGCTCTGCCCCGCCGTGGATCGCAGCCTTGATGATCAGTTTTGGCCGCACCTCACCGGCTATACCGAGTTGCGCAATCGTGCGATCCAGGTGACCGCCGACCGGGGTACTCGGATCGGCCCATGCGATTGCTCGGGCATTGAGCAGCATCTTGCGCACGGCTTCGGCTGTGGAGATATCTGGCGGTGTTTTGCCTTGGGCCACAATGACCCCGATACCCACGCGGGCCAGCACGATACGGCCCTCGGTGCGCAGAGGGAGGGTTTTCTCCGTCGCGGCGATCAAGGGAACTGGGAGCAAAATCACATCGGCCTTTTCGCCCGCCGCAAGTTTCCGCTGAATATCGGTCACCAATTGGAAGGTGAACTCCAAACGGTGGCCGGTTGCCCTCTCGAATTCCGGAGCGAGATGCCGAAGCGCGGCCTGAGGAGCGCCGCCGCTGAATACGCGTATTTCCTCTGAGCTTGCGTTGCCAGTGAGCAAGATGAGCGCGAGTAGCGGCCCTACGATGAATCGCACCCCGACCAGGACCCACCCCAGCACTAAATTTGGAATCTTCACCAGCTCTCCTTTCAGCGCCTAACGTCCGCGGTGTGCGGCGCTGAAGAAGGCGCGGAAGCGCCGCCCGAAGACGTCGGTCACCAACGCGCTGTTAGGCAGCGCCCAATCGACGCACAACATGACCAGCCTCGTTAAGTGCAAAAACACCTGCTTCGAGGTCCGTATGTGCGACAAGAAGATAGTCTGTGTCATACGTGGAGAGCGCGAAGATGCTAACACCCGCACGCGCGATTGGCTGTGCAATAGAACTCAGGACGCCGATCTCGGAAAACGGCAAGGGACCCAGAACGCGGAGGCATCGAAGGGCCCGCTGGGCCTTGACGTCCTGGGGTACAGACGCCTCTGGGCACACGATGGAGAGTTCCACCGCAGTTCGCGTTACGGAGACGAGAGGTCCGCTTTGGACCCATGCGGGAACCCCGGAATCCGCTTCAAGTCGCGCGATCGCAAACCTTTCGGGGAGTAGCTCGAGGGTCAGCCTGCGCTGGTCCACCGCCCGCTTCGCGCTGCCTAACGAATGAAAGGGACTTCCCCGTGCCGGCGACGGCATCGAGGTGCCAAGATTGAAGTGTCTGAGTTCAATCTAAATAGCCGGAGGGGAAGTCGTGGAACAGATTACTACTGTGGGCATCGACCTGGCAAAGAACGTGTTTTCGCTGCACGGCGTGGATGCGGCCGGCAAGACGCTGTTGCGGCGAACGGTGCGGCGCGATCGATTGGCCGAGACGGTGGCCGCGTTGCCGCCGTGCCTGATCGGCATGGAGGCGTGCTCGGGAGCGCATGACTGGGGGCGGCGCTTTCAGGGGCATGGGCATACGGTGAAGCTGATGGCGCCCAAGTTCGTGGCGCCCTACAGGAAAAGCGGCAAGAACGACGGCAACGATGCCGAAGCGATCTGCGAGGCGGTGACCAGGCCAAGCATGCGCTTTGTGCCGCTGAAGAGCGTCGAGCAGCAGGCGCTGCTCGCGCTGCACCGGGTGCGCCAGGGCTTTGTGGTCGAGAGAACGGCGCTCATCAACCGGCTGCGCGGGCTAATGTCGGAGTTCGGCCAGGTGCTGGCACTTGGTTCGGTGACGGTGCGCCGTCAGGCGGCACAGGCGGCCGAGCCATTGCCCGAGCTCGCGCGCGGGGCGATCGGCGATCTGCTCGAGCAGCTGAGGGTTCTGGACGAACGCATTGCCAAGTACGACAAACAGATCGAAGCGCAGGCGCGGCTCTCGGAGCCGGCAAGGCGCCTGATGCAGATCCGCGGCATCGGCCCGACCACCGCCCTGGCGATTGTCGCCACCATAGGCGATGCACGCGAGTTCAAGAACGGGCGGCAATTCGCCGCCTGGATCGGCCTGGTGCCCGCTCAGCATTCCACCGGCGGCAAATCGCGCCTCGGCCACATCAGCAAGCGCGGCGACGCCTACCTGCGAAACCTGTTCGTCCAAGGCGCCCGCTCAGTACTGCAGGTCGCCGGCGCGCATCAGGACCGCATCTCGCGCTGGGCGCTCGAGCTGCAGCAGCGCCGCGGCTATTACCGTGCCCTCGTCGCCATCGCCAACAAAAACGCCCGCATCGCATGGGCCTTGCTAGCGAAGCGCGAGAGCCTGCACCGCACCTAACTAAACGCCCTTGACTGCAAGTTGATGACGAAACGGTCAGATCGACGCCCGGAGAACCTGGTCAAACTCGACGGCGACATCCGACGCCGACTAACGAGCGAGGACCGGGCGTGCGGCTTTCATCAGGGCCAGAGCGCGTAAATCGCTCACAAACAGGCCGGTTATAGTGACGCAGTCAGACCTTCTTTCGTCACCATTGCAGCCAAGAGGAAGTCCTTATAGTCGTGGTGAACGGCGGGCCATAACAGGGGCATGGGCATCACGTTGGCTCATGGCCCGTCCGTTCCACCTATAAGTTAGAGCGCACAGCTTTACCTTCCTCTGATGCGACAAACCAGCTCAACACGTAGTCTTCGTGAGCTAATATTGCCAGGGGCGTTGTTGGAGCGACTTTGGACGCGCCCCACAAACAGAGAGCTTGGTAGAGTGGACTGTCCTCTTAGAAAGAAATGTTCCTTTAGCACGACGTAGTTCGTTTTCCCCTCTTTCCAGATTTGAAACTCCACCGGCAACCCTGACGAGCCGTTCGTGAATTGCACTGAATTGTCCGGGTTTAGTTGCGGCGCGGTTTGGAGCAGTTTGCCAACGCCGTCCTGTTTCCTCGCCGCTTGAAATTCGCCAGGCGCCAAGACGTAAACCCAGTCCCAAAGGGCCGAGCCCTGCATATCCGTATAGCGAACAACGACATCGGGTTTTCCGTCGTTATCAATATCAATCGTCACACGACTATATGCGACACGGTGTTCCCGGCCCTCAGCAGTCATTGTCGGATAGGAATCGTCAAGCCAGTTCACCGTGCCAAACGCGTTGCGCCATTCGCCACCCGAGAAATCGTCTTCGGAGACTCGGCTAGCAATTTCGGCTGCCGCTTTGCAGACAGCATTTTGAGCCCCGTGTTGGATATGTAGGTTGGCAGCGAAAACGCCATTCACTAGCGCGGTGGCACCAAGTCCCACTGAGAGAAAGGTGAATCGGGCGCCCATTTATTGCGCTCTAACGTCCGCGTTTTGCCGCGCCGCATGCGCAGCGTAGCGAGCTGCAGGCGTCGGTCAACAACGCGCTGTTAGACGGCTCTTTGCACAAGGATAGTGTCCTCGTTCGGTTCCTCAAACACTAGCGCTCCGCCTCCCGGACCCTGAATCTGGACCAACACTCCGGGACCGCATTCTTTGCATGAGGCCACGCTTTGGCCTGGAGCGGCACCCTCTGTGGGACCGCCGACCACGACTAGAACCTTCGCTAGAACACTCCGACCGTGATTGAGGTCAATGAGGTCGCCCACCCTTGGCAGTTCACCGGTCGGATATGGCGCGGACATTGGCGAGCCGTCTAACGTTCCGGTTTTGCCGCGCCGCACGAAGCGCGCAGCGCTGAGCGGCAGGCGCCGGTCAACAACGGCTGTTAGATCGCGATTGATCCATTCGCCGCCGCTGTCG